>ERZ836760.209-NODE-209-length-94923-cov-6.134439_pt1 | contig 94923 bp, 124 predicted proteins | sample MGYA00519941_ERZ836760 | MGnify/ENA primary metagenome ERZ836760 (study PRJEB31850, sample SAMEA3708807) | human gut metagenome | biome: human gut; feature: human-associated habitat; material: faeces | place: China | collected 2014 ... | reverse complement strand
TAATAAAATATAACAGTTATTAAATTTCTTAAAACAGGTGAAATCTCAATCGGAATTTGACGAGTGCTATCAATCTGCTATCAAATGGGAAATTTGAAAATCAAAAACCCAGTGTTTATGCGCCTTTGCGGGCCCTCATATCCACTTTTTGCTTATTCAAACTCAATAACAACGTTTTAGCGGCTGCTGTTTTTGTATGTTTCATACACGTTTTTATTGCTTTTATTATTTATATTATTCATGGTTTTTCTGGCTCTCAAAATTTCCGGTACAATTCTGGTACACATCATTCTGTTTGCCCTCTTCCCAGCTTTTCAAGATACAAGGCGGCTGCCTCCTCGTAAAAATCAGAGCGGCTGTATGCTTTCCCCTCTTGCTGGCGCCTCTCTTCCACGTACTCGTCAATAGCATCAAGCCGATCAAGTGGTGCGTGGACTGTAATGGGTACCCGGCGCGAGGTTCCCTTTAATTTCCTACCGTATGCCATCTTTATGCCTCCATGTGGTTTTTCGCTGCGTCGCCTGTCAGGCTGATCAACGTGCTCTTTGTGTCTCTGTCCAGTACCATACGCCACCGGAGCGGAATCTTTTCATATCCATATAGGGCACCGGCCAACCCTCCGGTAATAGCTGCGATTGTGTCCGTGTCTCCTCCCAGGTTTGCAGCTTTAACAACGGCCGCCTCAAAGTTCTTTGTACTTCTCAGGCAGTGCAGGGCGCAATGTAAAGAGTCAACCACAAAGCCGCTAGGGTTCAGGTTTGCCGGCTCTGCCTTTCGGCTGTATCGTGTGCCCCTTGTAATGTCGTTTAGGCCGTTGCATAGTTTTTGCACCGTATCTGCATGGTGCATGATTAAATAGTATACCATTTTTGTATAAAGCTGGCAAGCCTCCGCGCTCAGGTCGTCCCAGTGCGTCAGGCGTCCGATTCTGTCCGCAACCTCTACGGCTCTGCTCTCGTCTGTATAGTACAGACCAGGATACACGGTACGCATCAGGGCGCCGTTGCCCGCGCTTCTGTTCCCGTTCTGCTGCGCTGTCAGCTGTGCCGCCTGCTCCCATAACTCATAAGGTGCCAGGCCCTTGCAATTTTTCAGATCTGGCCGTCTCAGCATCATCTGCAGGGCGTTTGTGATCGCGCTGCGGCATGTGCCGCCTATATCTTTCGGGCCACCCATGGCCCACTCTGCAAAGTGCTTGCCCGCCCACGGCTCCGGATTATCCGGGTGCATTGCTATGCCCAGGGCTGCTGCGATTGTCATTTGCGTGTCGTCGGTAACTTCTCCCGGCTTTACGTTCAGCCATCCGCCGCCGATCATTTCTTTCACGGTTCCGTGCTTGTGCTGGATTTCCTCTGCGTTCATAAATTCCAGCGGGGCGCCCAGTGCGTCCCCTACTGCTACACCAAATAATGCGCCACCGATTTTGTTTGCTAAATTCGTCATATCTTTGCCCTCCTATGCGATTCTTTCAAATTCAAATATGCCAATGCTTGCAATAAAAGCCTTTGTTGTCCGGAGTCCGGTATTTACCTGCTGCCCGTCAACGTACTGGCGTAAATAGTAGCCGCCTACCATCTTTACGACCTCCCATGTTTTCTTGCTGTTGTACCGGTCCCGGTACCATTCTCTTTTTACCATGCCGCTGCCTCCTGTCTCTCCCAGTAACCATACAGGCATTTCTGCCCGGAGTCCCATGTATCATAGTAAATGCCATTCACAACAGCAACGCAATGATTGGCCACATTCAGGAAAAAGGTACCTGCCTTGTGATCCTTTGCGAACCGGTCCACCGTCGGGCGCTTGCTTCCCTTTTTGTTGCTAATTCCATGGTACTCGAAGCCGTGTTCTTTCAGGTATCTCTCATAGCATACCTGGCTGTTTGGCATACACTGCAGCTCTATGGCATAAGGCAGCAACGCCTCAAATGCCTCCGGCCAGCTTTTACCTGTTACCTTTGTAAGTGCTCTTACAACACAATCCCCGTAATTGTCTTTGAGGTCTTTGTCGTTTGGCTGGTAGTATTTATAATTTCTGCTTGCCATCTTTGCCCCTTTCCGGATCCGGCAGCTTACGCTGCCAGCTCCTGCACGTACTCCATACCCTCAAAGCTACAAAAGCCGCCAGCATCCAAAATGCTCTGCAGTGCTCTCTTGCCGCCACACGGGATGTATGGTACCAAAATACCAAACTCGTCACGGTCTGCACTAAAGGCAACCCAGCCTTTGCCAGGTTCGTACAGAGCCCAGCCTGTTACCACGCGGCTGATTTTCTTGGTTCCAAAATGTGTATTTCTCAATCTTTTAATCTGCATATATCATGCCCTCCACTTTCTTATAATCTGGTATACATCCATGTTACCTGTGTAAACAGTTCCTGCAGCATGTCGCAATATACATTGTCAAACTCTGCTACCTCAACAACTTTGTCTGGTACCCATTCAAAGGTTTTCTTGTTCAGGCGTCCCGCTGTGTACTTATAAAAGCGCATCCGGTATGTGTCTGTTGCCTCGTCAAGGGTAATTGTCAGGCGGTTTGCCTTGCTGTGGTTCTTTGCAAGTGTCATTCTCAGGCTGTTGCCGTCTGCCAGGTAATTCTTTGAGCCTGTCATTGCTGTAAATCTCTGGCCGCCTAACTGCTGTAAAATTGTTTCTGCTACACTCATTTCGTTTACCTCCATATCTCTCTTTCAACTGTCTTTATTATAAACCAATGGCGGTTTATATTCCATAGACCGAATAGACAAACTTTAGTGTAGTGAAGTGCATGAAAAGGATACAAGATAGACAACTATTTTTAAGCACAAAAAAAGAGGGTGGCTCCCAGGTTTCAGGTGCTTGCCTGACCCCCTTGAGAACCCCCTCTTCGGCGCATTTTACACTATATTTTCATTTCTGTAAATCCCGGAATAACAGACAAAAAGTCTTGCCGAAAAGATACAGAATAGACAACGGGCTTATTATACCCGTTTTACATAGTCCAGACTGATCCAGCCGTCTGCGTTCTTCTCGTATGCTTTCAGCAGACCCCATTTTGTCGCGCCTGGTCCGTTCTTTTCCTTTACGATTGTAAAAGTGCCTTTTCCGGTATACTTCGACTGTCCGTTTTTCTCTGTCCAATAATCGTAATTTGTGCCCGCACCCTTTCGGATTCTCAAATCGGCAATTTCAACACGCACATGGTACGGCTGGAATGCTGCCGCCGGGTAAACCTGGCTGCCGTTCCAGTCAAACACTTTATAACCGCTGTTCTGATCAGCACACGCTTTGGCATTTGCCAGGCTGGTAAAAGCACCTTTCTGGCTTGCTGCATCCGCCCAGGTCTTGCGGACTCTATAATATTTCTTTGCAGTAGTTGGCTGTGCCGGTGTTGCTGGCGTGGCTACTGCACCGCTGCCGATTTTCTTCTTAAAATCGTTCCATGCGCTCTCAGATCCGCTTGCGGAGTTCCATCCGTATACGCCAGGGCAATATTTGCCGTTTACATCAAAATGGCGGATAACCCTGGAAGCGGGTACCCCGTACAGCTTCATGAGGTACTTAGTCAGCTCAATAGCGCTGTTGATTGTCGCCTGCTCAAAATACCAGTCTTTGCTGTTGGCGTTCTTGTTTCCTTTGTTTCTTACGCACATTTCAATGGACACGCTGTTGGCATTTCTGGCCACGCCGTACAAGCTACCGCCCTGGCTGGACTGTCTGCCGCCGCCTACGGCCCAGCAGTAACGGGTTTTCGGGTTCGGGTTGTACTGCCAGATTTCTCCCTCAAAACCGACGTAAAAATCAGCACTGGCCTGTGTCGTGCTACGCTGATTGTAATAGTCAATATTGTTCTTTGCGGTACCTGTTGCACCTACATAGTGGATAACAATGTACTCAATCCCTCCGCTGCGTGGGCTTGTGTTGTGTGTTCCGAAGTTCGGGTTCTGGTTAATTTTCAAGTTGCTCACTCCTCCCTTTGTTGCCTGATCGTATTTCGTCAAATTGTATTTGTTGATAATACTCAGGACTTTGCTTACATACTTTGTATCTGTTGCATATCCGCCTGCCTTAATGATTCCGATAGCTTTCGCCGGATCCGTTTCTCCTTTCAGGCCTGCGTAACGCTTTTTGTTTCCGTTCATGGCGCCCAGTAAATATGCGCTGTGATCTGCCGCGCTATCTGCAGCACTTGCATATTTCCGGAAATCTGCTGTAATTGTGTAGGCGTTTCCGTTCGCGTCCTCTTCTCCGGTCTGCTTCCGGTACTTGCTTACGCCGTCCCAGGTGCTGCCCGGCCAGGTGTTCCCGGACAAGCTGCATTTCATCCCAAAAAAGTTGTTTGCATTTCTGGCCAGCTCCGTGCTACCGTAACCGGATTCCAGGATTGCCTGCGCCGTTGTTACTGAAGCCAGTACGCCGCTTTTCGCCATGTCTGCCTGCGCCAGTGGCCCCATAAAGCTGATAAATTCCTGCTCTGTCATGTACGTCCCTCCCATAGGAAAAGGCGACCTTACCGGCCGCCCTGCGTGTTGTTATCTGTTCTTTTCAGCTGTGCAATGGCCTGAATTACTTTGTCATATCCGACCATGGAAGCAAGCCAGGACAGCAGCACAAGTGCGATTAAGTATACGGCCATCTTGTCGTTGATCTGCGTCTCCGTCAAAACCATATACCCGGCGCCTACCAGGGCGGACAGCACTACGGCCACGCCGCCGGCCAGAAAATTAGAGTGGTACTTCACTGTCATTTCATCCAGCAGCTTCTTAATGCCCTCGGTAAACAGTCCCGTGAAAATAGATACGATCATCAGTCCCAGTAAAAAAATTTCTAAAGTCATGCTTTTCTCCTTATCCGATACCCTCTCCGGTATCTGTGTTATTTTCCGGCTCAAAGTCGGCCGGATCGTCAGTTTCTGCCTGTCTTATGTTCATGTCGTACACAATGCCGCCCTTGGTGTTCTCTTTTGCGGATTTCTGTGCATACGCCCAAAACACCCCAAACATGGCCGCCGGTACGCCGATCAGTGCGTACAGTGCCGACAAGTCGAAGCGCATCCACATAACAATTTCTGCATAGATCACTATCTCAATGCAAAGACCGTATATAACCGCCATCATAGCCTTGCCCCAGGCCGGTTTCTTCCTGGTGCGTCTCAGTCCCAGCTCGCGCTCTCGGTCACGTACCTGCTGCCTCAGCTGCTGCTCCTCTGCTATCTGATCCAGCTCTTTCATGCGCTTCTCATATTTAATTTTGTTCATTGGTACCGCCTCACTTTCTGCTACCCATCAGCTCTGCGATTTTCGCATCTTCGTGCATTGGAATTACTTCCAGCGCCCTCATTTCAGGTTGTACAGTCGTGTGCATGTGCCCGTCGCCGTTGGCGTTCTCATACTCTTTAAACATGGACCAAAATGCGTCTGCCTCCATTTCGCTCCATGCCTGCATGGGGTTCTTGTCCGGGTTCGTAAAATACCGGTGCGATTGTAATAGTCTGTCACGGAGCTTGCTGCGTTCTCGACTGGTGTTCTCTTTTTCGATTTTGTCCAGCTTTTCCTGCTGCTTTTCCATGCCCTCTTTCAACTCTGCAATACTGGTATTAAATTGCTGCTGGATTTCAAGGCTTTGCTGGTGCCATGTTGGATACATGTTTACCTGATCCATTACTTTCTTAAACTGCTCATTTTTTTCCTTTTCATGGATCGCCTTATCAGAAAAATACTTTTCCACTTTCCGGTAACACAACCCCAGGAATACAAGCGCCGCAATTACGGTTATGGCCCAGCCTATGCTATAATCTCCTAGCAATTTGATTAAATAGTCCATTTTTTCGTATTCCTTTCTGCTCCATTTTCTGCAAAATAAAAGAACCGGCCAGGGCCAGCTCTGCGGTCAATTCTTTTCACGGGTTTCATTCTTCTATGCCTCTCTGCAGGTCTGCCGCCTGCTGCATCATTGCCAGTTCTTCCTCTTCGATCATACCGTGCTGCAATAACGTGGCCGCCAGGCGGTCAATAACATTCCTTTGCAGCTGTATAATTTCCGACTGGGTTTCCAGTACCTCAGCAATACATTGTTTCATAGTCAAGTGCTCCTATTCCTCCCGTTTCAATCACATTTATGATCTGCTCCTCTCTATTATCATCCGCATGGGTCAATACAAATTCGTCCAGCAATTTCTCCTTAAATTTCTTACAATCCACATGGCTCAGCATGGCCAGGTAGCTCTGCATAGTTGCGTTTGCCTCCTTGAATGTGATCAGGTTGTCGTGGTAGTCCTGGCGCGTTTTCCGGAGAGTTCTCTTCATCCGAAGCGTTGTGCTTTTTCTCAGGATTACATGGTCGTTATAAATAACAAAACCAACAAACTCGCAACCAACCCGCACCGGCCGGAGTGCTGTCTTGTTGTTGAAATTTAAGTGCAGCCGCTCCTCTAAAAACTGTGTCATTCTTCTGCCGTATTCTTTCAGGCGTTCCTTGTCATTGTCCAGGATTATAATGTCGTCCATGTACCGGATATACCGTTTTATTCCCAGTACCCTCTTGCAAAACTGGTCAAGTGGATCCAGATACATATTACCCAGCATATGGGACAGGCCGCCGCCGATAGGTATTCCTAAATCATACAGCATTTGCTCCTCGGTAATTGTCAGCTGGTTTGCATCCAATGGCATACCGAACGGAACCGCATCATTGTTTATGTAATACCCTAACAAGTCAACGGTTCGCGGATCATCTATCTTTTTCCTGCAAATATCCATAAGTATTTCATGGTCAATGCGGTAAAAGAATTTTGCAACATCAAACTTGTAATAATACCATTCAGTTCCGGACGTCCTGGTTTCTCGCATCCAGGTATAAAGCTGTTCCATGGCTGCCAGCTGCCCGCGTCCCTTTACGCACGCATAGGTATGTTCTATGAACGTCCGGCATATTTTAGGATTCAGCACGTCGTATATTGCCCGCTGCACCACTTTGGACCAGTAGTCAATAAATATAACTTTCCGCACCTTTGGCACGTATACATAAAAGCTGTGATATTCGACTTTTGGTACCTTTCCAGCCCTCAACAGAGTGCTTATTTCTTCCAGATTTCCCTCTCTGTTATCGTAAAATCTCAGCCTCTCTGTGTTCTCCCTTTTGCCCTTGGATACGTGGGTATCTGCGATCATTAGTGTGTGAAATGAGGTTATCTCATAATATACGTTTCTAATTGTCATATTTTTTTACAGTGGTGCAGGTTTCGCTGTATTCTACTTCCGGATGGGCCAGTGGTTCTGCTGTCACAAAACATAACCCACGCACAAGGGACTCCCCTTGGTGCCATCACTGCTGTTTTCCTTTTTCGCTCATTGTAAAGCGCGGGGACGAGATCCTTTATCCCCCTGCACTGCCAGGGCGTCCGTGGGCGCTCCTGTATCTGGCGTATGGGGGTAGAGCGGAGCGCCAGCCGATGTTCACGTTCACGTTGCCGCGGTTCGTCCAGTTGCCGTTACTGTAACCGACACCCGCGTTCGTGCCGTTGCCATAGTTGCCACCGGAGTTGAACAAGCGCTATATCTCATTCCCTACGTTATTTATTTTTTAATGCTCGCCATCCATCCGCCGAGCATTCTGCCTATCTCGTTTACCATTTCGCTCCACTGCTTATATTTCTTGAAATCAATATATTTCAGCCGGTATGAAAGGCGGATGTATTTCCTTATCTTGTCAATTTCCACGTCCAGCTCCTGCAAAGTAGTTTTCTTGTAATACTTTTTATTTGCTTCAATGGTTCTTTCCATTGCCTGGTCCATACATCGCTTTATGTCTGCCGCTAAAACAAATCTTTCATACTTTGGATACGCATTTAGTACCGGATAGGCGTATAACATCATATCTTCAATTTTTCCTAAAATCAGGAGGGGATCTCTGTCCCCATCCTGATTTTCAATCTGTACCTCTTCCATGTTCCTCCTGCATCTAGTTGGCCTTATCGGTCCGCTATCGCGTCCCTATCAGATTACAGGCCAACAGATTCCAGATCCACATAAGCGGAGCGCCAGCCGATGCTCACGTTCACGTAGCCGCGGTGCGCCCAGTAGCCGCTACCGTAACCGACACCCGCGTACGCGCCGCTGCCATAGTGGCCACCGGAGCTGAACAAGCGCTCATCTGCAACGTTATTGAACCACAATCTGTCGTCGTCATAATCAGAGGCTTTTGCTCCGTCTACTGGTAGTAAGCCGTATGCTCTCAGCACTGCCTTTGCAGCGTCGGAAATGTCTGCGGAACAAGTTAAAGCTCCCAGTGCACAACTAAAGTTCTCAGATGTCTTTGTAATGGTTTTACACCACTGGGCGCCGCCTGCTCCTGTTGCATCGATCTTAATACTGTTCGCGGTTGTTCCGTTGCCGTCCGGCGTAATAAATGCGCCTGTCGTTGCATCAATAGCTTTCCATGCGGAGCTTGCTGCAGTCTGCGGGTTGTCGCTATTTGCGCCGTTATTATTTTCAAGTAACTGTAATTCTCCTTTTACGGTGCGGAGCGCTCCGGTCCACTCAGAAACATTTCCGTTCAGATCCCAAATTCCATCAAGCTGTTTATTGTGGGACCAGGTCAACGGGCCGGTACCGGTTAAAACATGATAAATTTTTCCTGCATCTGTTCCGCTTCCGTATGTAGCCGGAATTGCCTGCTGCAATGTTTCTCTGCTGTCTTTTCCATAGTTATTATTTCCCCATGGCTGAAAACCGTTCTTTTTGCACCAGAGCATAATTGCGGCCCACTCTGCCTTAGTCATCATGTGCCAACCTTTTCCCTTGGATTCACAATATCCTCTGGCAGTGTCCCAGGTAATATTTACAGTCGGATCCTGGCCAGGCAGGGAGTACGCACGGCCATTATTTACAATGTTCTGGTATTTGCTGATCCAGATTCCCGGTACCTCTTTACCATTCACGATAAAGGCTGGGTGTGTGCTGTCTCCGGCGCCGTCGATCACGTCGCTCATTTTGAACTTAGGCACGTAAACCATAACGGACGGGATTCCCTTGTCGTCATAAATCAGCTTGTTGTTAGGTGCTACCATTTTCAGGGCAAATTCTGCTAAATCGTACTGCATACCTTATTCCTCCTCTTCATCATCAGCGGCAACCGGATTTTCCAGTCCCCACAATGTCACTGTAACCTGGCTCATGTCCAGCTTCTTTGCAACCGGAGCTTTTCCCTCGCCCTCCTGGTTGCTCTCTTCCTGCTGCTCGTACTCTCTGGCCGGAATATCGACCTCAGCAACATAAAAAAGACCGTCGCCGGTCCCCATGGTCAAGTTTCCATCTGCATCCATGCAGATATCTTTATGCACTGGCCAGTCTTTCTGGTACTTGTCGCACTTAATGGCCAGCATATCGTCAAAATTCAGCTTGTAGCCGCTTTCTGTAAATGGGATTTTTTCTCCCGCGTTTTTCTCAATAACCTTTACGCTCATGCGTACATACCTCCTCTAACTTTGTATTTAACCTTTACGGTCTTAGCGCTTCCCTCGAATTTCAGTTTGAAGCCGTTCAGCTGCTTGTCATATACGATCACATCCCCAACCTGGCCGCCTGCTACTTCCACGACCTCAATATCAAGGTCATAGTTCATAGTTTTGCGGACGGTTTTCAAAGCAACCGTTGTGCCGCTGTTGTTAAAAGCAAAAAATACCTTGTTGCTGTTGGTCAGCGTAACCGCTCCGGTTTCAGACGTAAACTCTGCGTCATGCTCTCCCAGGCGGCGCTCAACTTCCTCCTGCTGGTGCATTTTTGCCTGCATGAAAATAGCCTCTGCCACATGGGCGTCATGGATTCCGTTTTCCATGTGGTTGAAATTGGTTGCACTCTGCGGGGTTCCCTGCTGCATCACGGTACCTGGGGACGGCTCATGTTCTACTGTGCCGTCAGAGTTCTGCGTCTCTTTGTACCGGTATGGGTACTGGACAACCTCGTCTTTCCATGGTGTCATACCATACATAGGTCTTTGCCTCCTCTCTTATACCTCTGTAATTTCAATAGTAAAACGGTAAAACACACCCTCTTGCGTGCTCTTTCGAGTAATGTTCTCCGTTTTTGTCAGCCACAACTTGCCGCTGCGGTTGTACAGCTGCACCTCTGCGATTTTTACGGTGCCGCTCATGGTGGGATCTATTGTAAAATCAATAGCCACCTTGCCCGTGCTGTCCACGTAAATGTCTGTAATTTCCGCCCTGTAATAGCTGCTGTTAATCTTATACATGGCGTGGGAAACTGTCTTTTTTACATGGTCCTTAAAGCCGTTCATGGCGTCTGCTGTCAGCATGTGCTCCTCCTTTCTTAGAGCCGTGTAGCTCCACAAATTTTATATACAATACCGGCGGATTCTCCGGTAATGCGAGCATTTACTCCTGGGGCTGTCATTTCTCCGACTGTGTTCACATCCGGATAAGTTCCTGCCCGCTTCTCCTCTCCTGGTGTCGGATACTCAAACACCAGGCCTGCTGCTTCTGGTTTTACATCCACTTCAAACGGCTGCAATGCTCCAACCCGGTTTACATCCGGCCTGGTACCGGCCATAATGTGGGGATATGAATAATTTGCCCCAGTGGGCCGTACTTGCAGGCGCACGGGTGTTTCAAAAACTACCCGCACATGCTTTTGTGACTGCTTAACCTTGTAAATTTCTTCAACAACAGCGGCCAGGTCAACATTGCTGCTGCCTGGCCGGATAATAACCTCATATGTGTGTGGTGCTACGTTTTCATAGATTTCAACCTCCCGCCCGGAAATTTCTGCCACCAGGGCTGCAATACGGTACGGGTTCATAGGGCGTTTTGTGTTTCGTTTCTGCACAATCGGGCGCCGCCGCTCTTCCAGGCTTTTGCCCTCGTTTCCTTTTATTCCGTAACGTTCTTCCCACCAGGGAAGCGACCAGGTTGCTGTTTCCGGAAACGCCTGTTTTTTTATATCTTCCACGGTCTCGCGCGCAAGCTCCATGGGTGCTGCCATGACCTGAAAAATCCACTTGCCAACATAGGAACGGTCATAGATCGGGCTTACCATGCTCAGCATGTCTTTTGCGCTTTCCCGTGTAGGGAAATTTTCCAGATCCATCACTCCGCCTCCCTTGCTTCAACTCCCTGCGTATACGGATATTCGTCATTTTCAATGCGCACGTTGTCCGCGCTGCCATTGATCAGCAGGTTTGTAAAATCCTCAACCCCTGGCGTGCTGGTCAGAAGTGCATGGACCTTTATGTACTTGACGGCTCCGTCGTCCGCAACCGTCTTGTAATAACTTTCCAGCTGCTTTTTAAACCCGGATATAACGGTGCTTAGTTCAAAGCCATCTGCTACCGTAACTGTAAAGGAATACGATATATTTACCAGGTCCGGCGCTGCTACCGTCAGGATTGTGTTTGGTGGCGCCAGTCGGTCTGCTGGGTTGTCTGGAGACATAATATAATTGTAAACTGCATCCAGCAGAGTCTTGTTCGCTCCCTCGCCATTCTGGTCCAGGCATACAATTTTTACTGTTTCCGGCCCGTTCCATTCCGGGATAACAATCGCGTCCCCGATTCCGTCTACTGCCTTAGCCCACCGTTTATAATCGGCATTGTTGCCTATATAACTGGTTTCCTCCGAGGCGTCTGCTTCCATGATTCTTTCTCTTAAATCGTCGTCGCTTTCTTCCTCCGTTCCTCCGGTGGCTTTTTCTTTGTTCGTAACCGTCTGGATTCCCTCAACTGGTTCCGACATTAAAACAATAGTGCCGGCATTTACGTTTGACTGCTTTCCGTCAAGTAGCGCACGCACCAACACGGTACCTTTTCCCTCTTCGTTCAATATGCAGCTTTCAACTGCCGCAAATTCAATGGACGGCTGATCATTCTTGGCCTCTGTCGCAAAAACAGTGCCGGTCGGTACTATGGTGCCCGGCTCTCCTGTCAGTGTCAGCTCCGCTTCTGCATAAGTAGACGCTTTCCTTTTTGTCTGCGATCCAGCTGCCAGGTAGTCCAAAAAGCTGCCGCTGCTCCACTGCGGGAACATCAGTTTTATTGCTTCCGGAATATAAAACTGCAATAACTCTGACGCGATCAGCGCCGTGGGCCTTGTAAAATCCCACGGGAAGCCGCCCTCAGTCTTGTCAATGTCATTCGGAAGCTCGTCCATCATCCTTGCGTGGATCGTGTCCGCGTCACAATCCTCCAAAAATTCAGGTACAATAAAATCACTTGCCAACTCTCTCACCTCCTTACAGCTGTATGCTCAGTGTTTCATCTTCCTCCCACGGGTACCCTTTTACTGTAAAACTGCAATATGTTTCGTCTCCCTCATGGGTAAATTCAAAATCACGGACGTACTCGGTCGCTGGGTGCACCAGCAATGCCTCTGTGATCGTCCTCTCAATTTCGCTTTCACGGGATTCTCTGTCCGGTATGTCGGCCAGGTCCTCAAACTCCGTGCCTATATCGTCACTGTATGCCAGGCAGCTCAGCCGCTCCGTGCTGGCAACTTTCAGGCACCACTGCATATATGCCTCCCTGCCTGCGCTGGTGATCATCCTGCCTGCTCCATCCCGTAAAAAATCGCCCGTTTCAAAATCAAAATAAACGGACGGATAATATCTTTCATCATATTCCGGGTTGTCTGGTATCTCAGGCAAGTCAAACACCGGAAAAAGCTGATTTTCTGCCATATTTGCCTCCTAACTTACCACATCAATAACAACCGCCTCATTTTGCACCCAGGCAACCAGAACGCGGTCCCCTGGCTTGATCTGTGGTGGCTTGGCCGTATGCGTATGGCTTCCGTTGCCTCCCTCATGTCCTCCATGGGAGCCTCCGGAAATCGTGTACGCCAGACCTCCCACAAGCCTGCACACATGATAATCACTGCGCGGTATCGGTATGGGGAAAGTATTTGTTAAAAGGCTCATGTCTCCTTTAATGCTGCCGAAATCCAGCACTAGATCACGCTCTGCCTTTCCGGCCACGTTCTCTGCCCGCTGGGATATCACGCGGGCCAGTTTGCTCAGACCTGGGCTGCCTTTATTCTCTGCCATATCTGCCTCCTATCAATCAAAGCTGCCATCATCCACCCAACCATAAACGTGCGTTTCGGACCAGTTCTCATATACCAGATGCCACGGGTGCGCTTTTCCGCTGCCGTTTGCGATTGTAATCTTCGCGCGGCCGGCTGATACGTTGTAGCCCTTTGCACCTGGGTAAGAGCTAATATAGTGCTTGCCGCCGTGGAAGTTCACGACGTCGCCCACTTTGTAGGTCTTTTTCTTTGCCTTTGTTGTTTTCTTCTTGGCTGTTGTATCTGCTTTTTCTACCTGCATAGTCATTTTTCCACTGTCTGCGTCATGCTGCACGCTCTTGACAATGTAAAAGCCATTCAGCGCGCCGACAGCCAGGTGTACCATGTCGCCCTTGCGCACCGGTGGGGTATCAGGCGCCTGCACGGTTGCCGTCTCTTTCGGTTTTCCGTTTTCGTCCAGCATTTCCTGTGCTGTCTCCTGCGCCTCTGATAGGTTGTCGCTGCTGGCGTGGTTCACAATCCTTTGGAAAATTCCATATTCTGTTTTTCCGTTCTTGACTGCCTCAACCTTTGGCAATCCGTCCGTTTTTTCAGAGGATACAATCTTCACGCGGGTAACAAGGTTTGCAATGCTTACTTTGTGCTTACTGGACACGCTGTTGTTACCCTCAAAGTGATAAATATCTTTGTTGCCACCTACGGCCACAATAGAAACTTTGTTCTTCGTACTCCGTACAATCGCCTTTCCTCCGCCTTTTTTCTTAGCTTCGTCCAGGATTCCGCGCACTACGTCGCCCAGGTATGAGTTTTTGTACAAAATCTTTGCGTGACTCACATCCGGACCGCTGTAGCTGCTCAGGGTAATGCCCCAGTTTTTGAAAACTTCCGTCAGGGCGCTCTTGGTGCCCTTTCCGGCAGCAAAATAAATATTGTCCTGGGAACGCTGCATACTGTACAGGTTGTCATAAGCAACCACATTAAAAACCTCGTCGGCTTTCGTTGTGCTGCGCTCACACTCTGTTACATTTCCCATGGCCACAATGCCCTTGCCGCTGCCCCAGTACGCTTTTATTGCCACCACGCACCCGATCTTTATCAAAGAGGACAGCCTGGAACCGTTATACTTGGCATTGTATAACTCAAAGGTTATTTTCATGGCCAGCTCGTCCTCTTCTTCCTCCCATCCCAGGCCCTCGACCGCCTGGGTAATGTTTAGCTGCACTTTCTTTTCTGTGATTGCAATCACGTCATAGTGCACTTTGCTTACTTCAATCACTCAGCTGCACCTCCCTTACTTGGCCGGTATGGTCAGCTTTTGGCCTGGGTATATCAGGTTCGGATTCTTTATCTTGTCCCTGTTCAGGTTGTAAATTTCCGTGTATCTGGAGCCTTTACCCAGCAGACGCTGTGCAATCCTCCATAAACAATCCCCGGATTTTACCGTGTAGGTGGTCGTCTTTTTGCCTGTTTTGGGCTGTTTCTTTTTAGGCGACGGTCTGGTTGGCGTTTTTATTTTCAGCTCATTGGTGGTGTAAATCTTTATATCTCTGGCAATAATAAATTTTATGTCATAGAAATAATCTCCGGATCCACCTTTGTACTTGCCTTTAAAACTGGAAACATAAACAGAATAGTTTATGCAGGTGCCAGTGCATAGCAAAGTACATTTTGTGCCATTGTCCCGATACTTTTCCAGGCTTTTGATCAGTGTGTCGGGTTTGGTATACTTTCTTACCAGTCTGTTTTTCTTCCGCACTGCCCCTGGAAACATCCCGGACCATGAAATTTCTTTTGTTCCTTGTCCACGGGGGAGTTTTACGTCCCCCAGTGAAATAATGCTGTACGTCATAAATTTTGCGTCAGCGCCCATTGTTATAGCTTCCGGCAGCATAGGGAACTGTATTCTGCTGCCGCCGGATGGTGTCAGGTAAATATCCATGTCCCTATGCCTCCTGTATAAGCGGCATGTTTGCAAAAATTTTGCTCATGCGCTCTGCGATCTCGTCTCCCAGGTCGTCTGCCATTTCGCGGATCCGGTTCTTCATAACTTCAAAGACCTTTTCCTCGTCCATGTTTCCGCCCTCGATCTTAATAACCGGACTCATGTCCACGTTAATCTCAAAGGTGTTGTTGCCCTGCTGTCCCTGCACTGCTGCATTGACAGAAACGGCTTTCTTGCCCTCGGATTCCTCTTCGCTACTATCCCCCGACATTTCCTGGCCGGTTACACTCCACACGCTCTTGCTTTCGTCCTGTGGCTGTGCCTGCAATGGCAAAATGGTATTGCTGGCCAGTTCTTCGCCGCCAGGCCCTACGATTCCGCCGTTTGCGTGGGCTGCAATTTCTCCATTGCTGTCCAGCACGCCCAGGTCCTCGCCTGCCTGCTGCCACAACGCAATGCCGCGGCCACGCCTGCCAGGTACCGTCGGGATAACATACTCTTTGCCCTCTTCTCCTAACCAGGATAATTCTGCGCCATGCAGGCCCACCTCTCCACCGTTTGCATGTCCGGCAATGGATACAGAAACCGTTGATCCACTGCTGTGCGTGCTCAGTGAAGCGCTTGGGTTCGTGATATGGTAGGAAACTGTTACATTTACAGAAGCCCTTGCAGAATAAGGGGAGTTAAAAGCTGCTTGCAGCTCACTACCTACTTGGCTGTAAACTGCTGCTATATTGTCGCTGGCTTTCTCGATTGTCACATCCGTGCTGCCATTGGTCTGCATAGTGTTGGAAAATGTATTATCAAGTTCCGCCTGTGCAGATGTGGCTGCCGGTGTTGCATCCGTGCTGCCTGCTTCTACGGTTAAATTGGTGGTCATTGTGGTGTCTGTGGTGTTTGTTTCACTGCTCAGAGCTGCCTGCGCTGCCTCTTCCACTGGTGTTGTGTCCGTGGATCCGGCTGTCGTGGTCACGTTTACCTGCTTCTCAACAGTCGTGTCCTCGCTTCCGCTTGCTGTGCTCTGCTCCACTGCTGCCTCAATACCACTTGTGTCTACCTGTACCAGATCGGACGGTATAGTTACCGTTGCCCCGGACTGTACTTGTATGCCGGCACCGCTCAGGGTTCCTGTTTCCATTCCCAGGGCCGCCTCTATCTGTGCCATGGCTGTCTCAGAATCAACCTCAACGTTTGCCAGGTCCACCTTTACGCCGTCAGCAGTAACAGAAAACTCTGCACCCTCTGCGGTCAGTGCGGACATGGCCTGGTCAATGGCCGCTGTTGCTGCGTCTCCGTCAACCTCTGCGGTCAAGTTATCCATGGAAATTTTCAGCTCGTCCCCTGCGTGGATAATGTATGGGCTTTCAATACCGTTTTCCTCCGCTATTGTCTGCCAGTCAATTCCCAGGGCGTTGCCGATCTCCCATAAGCAATCCCCGGCTTTTACCTTGATGGTCGCGCCCTCTGCGGTCACGTCCTCGGTTTCGGCCAGATCGCCCAGCTTTTCGTTTAAGCTAGACACCCATGCGTCTTTGTCAATGTCTACGCCATCAACCTCCGCTTTCAGGTCTCCCAGCTCCACCGGTTCGTCAGTAACAGAAGCCGTGGCACGCTTCCAGGCTGCGGAAAGCTCCTCTCCCAGCTGTCCCTTTGCGTCCATCTGGCTTACTGCGTCAATCAGGGCTTTGTCTCCGGAATCCGCAATGCTCTTGGCGTATACGTCCCAGGCTGCGCTTGTATCGCCGGAAGCAGCACCGATGGCCATAGTCTCGTTAAACTTGTCCATGATCTGCTTTGGCACATCCTGTCCAACCTTTACATATTCATCCACCAGGCCACGCATGGAGTCTGCATCCGGTTTCATGGCCTCCCACACTTTTTCAAGTGCGTTCTGGTCGCCGCTCTGCAGCCATTTCCAACCGCCGCCCTGCTGCGCATAATCTACGCCGAACGTGTTCAGATGGTCGTAAAGACTCTGAACATCATTGTTTTTCAGGTAGTTCTTTAAATAATCAACCTCATTTCCCATGCTTTTCTGTGTCTTTCCCTGGTTTGTGGAGATTAAATCTCCATAAGTACCTCCCAGGGTATTATTTTCAAAGTCCAGACTGGTCATGAGATCGTTAGCCTTTTGGTTTCTAATTGCCTGGCTGGCCAGGTCTTTGTAATGCTCATTCTGCCGCTTTGTAATTCGTCCAGAAGCCTCCGCGGCATTTAAGTATGAATAAAATTCTGTTGCCAGCGCCTGGGTTTCCTCTGCTGCGGTTTCTCTCTGTCCTGCCAGAGCCTCCACTACTGAAGTAAAGGAGTCTGCGGTCAGGTCTTTGCCGCTCAGGCTGCCGTATTCCTGGTTGATCCAGTCAAGCTGCGCCTGTGCTTCCGCCTGCTTCCATTTGCTGGTTATGCTGTTCATTTTATCCTGTAAAGCTGACACTGCCTGCGCTTCGTCAACATCAATAATGCCGTCCTGCAGTGCTTCCTCCACGGCCGTTTTCAGGTCATTGGATAGATTGGTCAGTTCCAGGTGGTCTGCTCGCGCCCATTCCTCAATACTGCTTGCCAGGCTTTCGCCCTCCTCAGTACCTCCCAGGAATGTCTGCACGCTTATATGGGCCGCAAATGTCCGGCTTTCAAGCTCGGAAATTTTGCTTTCCACAAAGGTTGTTACATTGTCCTTATAGGACTGCTGCTCGTCAGCGGTCAGCTCAATGCCAACGCTGCTTTTCCATGTCAGTGCCTGGTTTGCTTGCAGTGCTTCCTCTGCTTTCTTTCTCAGTTCGTCGGCGTTCTTAAATTCATTGATCGCCATCTCAACATTTACCAGGTACTTTGCATTTAAGATTCCGGAAGCTGCTTCCTCTGCCTGTTTCGCGCTCAGTTCAATGCTCCCGAAATGGTCCGCTAGGCTGTTACTGATCTGCTTCTCGTTGTAGTTATCTATAGCCACGCCGATAGCAACCACGGCCGCTGTAATCGCTGCCGCTGCAATACCAAATTTTGCAGCTGTTGGAATCATTCCGCCCAGGTCACTCACAAAGGCACCAACGGACGGAGCTGTCTGTGCTGCCAGCCCTATGTTTTTAATGGCGCTGCCAATAGGCGACAGTGCTTTTACCACGTTGCCTGCGTTGCCGATCAGGCTCGTTGCTCCTTTGGCAATCAGTCCAGCACTCAGCCATGAAGTCAGCCCGGCCTGTTCGCCGCCCGGCATAATCTTTGCAGCTTCTCCAAACAGGCTGCTCAGCCCCTTTGACAACAGGTGCTTGCCCTTACTGCCGGCCCATTTTGTAAATGGCTCTGCGATCAGTGTGTCCCATGCAATATCAACCTTTCCAAACAGGTCTGCGTTCTGCCATTCCTGGGAGTTGGTCATACCGCTCACGGTTCTCTTGATTCCCTCGGCCTTGCCGTCAACAAAGTCCATCAAGTTTGTAAGTGCTGCTGTTGCTGCCGGTGTTGCGTCTGTAATCGCGTCCACAACTCCACGGATGTACGGCGTCAATCTCTTTCCGAAACTGTTCTGTACGCCCTCAACGGCGGACTGCATAAGTGTCATGGAACCATCTAGGTTATCCAGCATAGTGTCTGCCATATCCTGTGCTGCATCTTTGGAATTGTAAATAGCTTCGCTCAGCTTGTTGTAATCCTCTTCACTGGCGTTGATGATCGCCAACATGCCGGCCATGGCCTCTTTTCCGAAAATAGTAGAAGCTGCTGCCGTCTGTTCAGTCTCAGAAAGTCCGCCCAGGCTGCCGCGCAAGTTATCCATAACACCTTTCAGAGTTTTCATGTTTCCAGAGCTATCTGTTAGGCTTATACCATACTCTTTCATAGCCGCTGCCATGCTGTCAGTAGGTGCTGCCATATTTGCCAGGGAAGTCTTTAGGGCTGTACCGGCCATGCTTCCCTTGATGGAACTGCTCGCCATCAGACCCAGTGCCAGGGACGTATCTTCAACGCTGTACTTCATGGCTCCGGCCACGGGTGCAACGTATTTGAACGATTCTCCCAACATACCAACGTTTGTATTTGCGCTTGCGCTTGCTTTTGCTAATACATCTGCAAAATGTCCCGAATCCCTCGCTTTCAATCCAAAAGCTGTCAACGCATCCGTAACAATATCCGAGGTACTTGCCAAATCTTCTCCGGAAGCTGCTGCCAGGTTCATAATACCGGATATACCAGCGGTCATTTGTTCTGGTTCCCACCCGGCCATTGCCATGTAATTAAACGCCTCGGCTGCCTCTGTCGCTGTGAACTTGGTCGTTGCTCCCATTTCCTGGGCTTTTGCTGTCAGGTCCTCAAACGCCTGCCCTGTTGCTCCGGAAATGGCTCCGACCTGGCTCATCATGCTTTCAAAGTTTTTGTAAGTGTTTACCGTATCGCCCAGGCCTACACTGATACCCAGTGCAGCACCCGCCTGTGTCAGCGGGTTCTTTGCAGCGTTCATTATTGCCGTCAGAGGTGCTGTTGCTGCATCCACAACGCTCACTGTTGCCGTCCAGACGCTGCCGTCCCAGGCTGCTGCTTTATCCCGCACGCTATCAATAACCGGGCTTGCGTTGTCGTCTGCTCCCAGCTGCGCGGATCCGGAACTTCCGGAAAAATTCTCAACAGCATCCTCCGCTGCTCGTACAATCGGGGTGGCGTTATCATCCGCCCCCAGCTCTGCTGTGGCGCTCGTACCGTCCAACATTTCCGCGGCGTCCTCCGCTGCTCGTATTGCCTGGGTGGCGTTGTCGTCTGCTGTTAGCTCTACGGTTGCCACACCCCCATCCAGGGACGCCAGCGCGTCGCCCGCGTCCCTTATCTCCATGGTGGCGCTATCATCCGCGCTTAACCCCACAACCGCCTCATTGCCATTCAGGGCGGTCAGTGAGTCGCCCACGTCGTCAATAATTCCGGTTGCGTTATTGTCTGCTCCCACTTCAACGTCCGAGGCAGTGCCGTCCAGGGTTGCTGCCTGGTCTGCTACGTCGCTCAGGGTTCCTGTGGCTGCATTGTTCACGCCTACGTCAACGCTTGGGCTTACACCGTCCAGGGATTCCGCCTGGTCAGATACACGGCTCAGTCCCTGGCTTGCGTTGTCGTCTAACTCGATATCAATATTGTGCGCTCTTTCCAACCGATCAAGGCGACGCTGTGTGCGGTCCCACGCACGTTCAAACGCCGTCAGGTTTCTTGTGGCCGACTGCACACCAGCACCGGTGCGGTCAACCGCTTCTATCGGAATTTCAATAGTCAATGTTTCGGCCACTTTTACTCACCGCCCTCCTCAGTGCCGTCTCTTGCTTTCTGCTCAGCTATCAGCTGTATTTTCATACTTTCCAGCATGAGCACCTGCGCCCAGTCTGGTTTGCTCAAAAACTCGTCAAATGGGATATGATGCCGTTGGAAAATAATGTGCATAAGCGTTGTTTTGCCGCCGGCTTCGATTAGTTTTTTGCTACATCCTCCATAGTCGGCTGATATCCGGAAATCTCGTCAAGTTTGGCCAGGATCTCGTCTTTCTCGCCGGATTTCAGAACCACCTCAACCAGGTCAGTGCCGTTCAGCACGTTCAGGTTCTTCCATGCGTCACGGTTATCCCAAATCTTGTCACGATCTTCCTCAACGGTTGCCTCATAGATCAGCTGTGCGCGGTATCTGGCAGCGTCAACACTCTCTGCCACTCTTGTACCCAGCTGCTTGTTGCGCTTGTAGTTTGTGTTATCTTTCTTGCACTTCAAATATTCATCTTCACCCATAGGGCGGATACGGAAAGACAGCACAACAGCGCCGTTTCTCTTAATTTCAATCGGTACTGCTTCCTCTGCGTCTGTCTTGTATGCGGCGGCTGCCATAAGTCCGCCCAGGATGTCATTTTCGTACTTTCTCACTGTTGCTTTCTTCTCGTCCTCAGTCATTTCAACAGCTGCCTCATTTTCTAAATTCACATTCTTAGTTGCCATGTTCTCAAATCCTCCTGGTTTATTTTAAAAATGCCGCGAGGCTATTCCCCGCGGCTCTGTCTGTGTAGTTATGTTGTTATATTGCTTTAGGCTCTCAGCTTGCCCTGCTGGTTTACTGCGCCGTTTACGAACAGGCTCCACTGTCTCTTAATCAGGTCGCCCACTGTTACGTTCTGCAGGTCAATGTTTCCGGACGGTACACAATCGTTGTATACCAGTCTTTCCTCGGAACCGTTGCGGCCCTTAATAACACCCTGGAAGTTCCAGGACGGCATTTCTCCGGACTTCATGCCTGCCAGCAGATCTGTAATAAACTCCCCATCCTCTACCACGATTTCGGTACAGGTAAGTGTCTGGCCATAGCTGGTAAAGATCTCATGTTCCTGCGGGTCTCCCAGCGGCTGGAACTTGGTGTTTGTAACATTGACCTGCGCCTGGTAGGTCTCCATAGTAGCCAGCAGCTTGCCCTTTGCGTTGTACAGTGCTCCATTCTTACCGGTCAGCACCTTTTTGGCGTTTGCGACCGCCTGTGTGTTGATAATACCCATTGTCCTTTATCTCCTTTCTTTACTCAGAATCTTCCTCAGCCGCAAAGCGGAAGCGGAATGTCAGGTAAATAGTTTCAATGCTGTCAAGGTCGTCAACAGCAATAATGAACCATGCAGAATCTCCCTGTGCTGGATTTCCCTCGTCCTCAATTACGGTACCGGATAACAGCTTCTTTTCTCCTACCATGGCGTCAACAACTCGCTGTGCCGCTGCAATAACAGCTGCGCGTCCGTCGGGGTCATTGTCAACCTGTCCGATCAGCACCTCAGTAGTCTGCTCAACACGGTCCATCAACTCAAAACGCTCTTTTACACGACGGATTTTCTTCCATCCTGCGTCCTGGTCTTTGCTCAGGGTAACGAGGGTATTGATTGCTTTCTCAATCCATACCTGCTTGCTCTTGCTGGTAGAAAGTACAATACAGCCGGATTTCAAGGCTTTCTTAATGGTTCCACTGTTCAGGGTTTCTTTCAGCTTCGCTGCTCCGCTGATCACGGTATGAGTCAGGGAAGCATTGGAAGCTCCTGCACAAATCAGGCCACCGATTCTTGCCGCCAGCATATAACCCTCATACTCAACGCCGTCTGTGCCAATGTACGGATTCAGTACATAGTGGATTTTTTCGTCATTGAATGCCGCTGCGTGCTGCATACGGGTTTCAATCTCCACGGAGCTAGGCTCTGCCACGGTCGCCATGGTATATGCTCCCTCCTGGAACACTCTGGCAACGTGAGTTGCAATCAGTGTGTGGACTGCTGCGTCGTTGGTATCAACGATGATCATGTCTCTCACTTCTGCCTCACTTGCGTTTGCAGCTTCTCCGTATGCTGCAGTGTTTACTGTCGGGTTTGTACCGGTGGTAAAGGCTTTCTGTGTAACATCTGCCAGAGTGCCGTTTCCTGGAGCTTTCTTCGTGGCTTTCACGTACTTGCTGTTTGCAAATGCGGCCACAATTCCGTCAACCTCTGTTTTTCCGGCTGCAAAGGTTACTTTTTCAAGGGCTTTTGTTCCCTCGTAGATGGTTGCCTCTTTTGCTGTTTCATCATCCAGGGAAGCCTTTACGGTAATGGTAAATGCTCTGTTTCCAGGATAAAGTGCTGTAAGCACAACAGCATCAACAGCAGCGCTGGCTGTGGTATCTTTCAGAGTAATTGTTGCCGGCGTTCCGCCAGTTCCAACACGTACCACAACGCACTCCTCCATGCCTCCGGCCATAAATGCTGTGATAGCATCATATCCGGAACCCGCACCGATAACGTTGGAAACATCAGTGCTCTGGTCAATCGTGACCGGTGTGTTTAATGCTCCCCAGTTACCTGTTACAAGTGCGCAACCGACGCCAGATCTGGCTCCGGCTGCTTCTACTCCGCCCGCGTTCTCATAGCGCTTGTATACGCCAGGGCGTTCTTTCTTCTCTCCTACAACAAAAAATCCGCTCATTAGTTTTTAACCTCCTTGTTGGCAAATTTCTTTACAAGCTCCTCAGCTTCCGCTTTGGTCGCTTCTTTCTTTCCGGCTACTGCAAAGGCAGCGCGCACAATGTCCGGGCTGTATTTGCCCTCAAACACTTTTGCAGCTGCTCTGGCGTATTCCTCGGCAGTGTAGACCGGTGCTGTGGGCTTCTCAGCCGCCTCATTTTCGGCTTTTACGGCCTCAGCCCTGGAATTGTCCGCCTGCACCTGTTCAGCCGTTTCTGTGGCTTCTGTGGGCTTCTTGGTTGTTGCCATTTCTTCGTCCTCCTTATTTGTTGAAATAGGTTTCTTTCAGCGGGTGGGAATACTCACTGAAATTCTCAGTTGCATACTGCCCTTTGATGGTTATCTGCCCCCTGGTCAGGTAGTCGGCGGCATTATCAACCGCCAATTCATCAAAAAGCAGCGGTGCACCGTCCAGGAGGATAATTTCTCCCAGTCTGGCCAGGGTGTCGTATAGATACCGTGTCCAGCTGTTCCTTGCCTCCGGCGTTGGTGCGATCACATGTATGGCCATGCTGCACTCCATCCATGTGAGTGCGCATGTCTGGCGTTTCTTTTTCGTCCCGGAAATGCGCACATAAATAGCCGGGTGGAAGTCACTCGGCTCATAAAAACTTTCAATATGGTCTTTGTTGATCACAAGGGCGTCTGTTTCCCAGCGTTTCAAAAATTCCTGCATTGCAAGTGCCGGATCCGGTGCCTGTGTGATCTGCTGTGGGAATGCAATCAGCAAAAATGTAAGCGAACACCCGTTTACTAGGGTGTTAGGGTTCTGGCTGTCATTCATTTCAAACAGCTCCGTTCTGGCCCAGGTAATACAATAGGCTCCATCATCCGCCTGCATTACCACATCGCAAAGCGCTATGCGCACCAGCGGCGCCAACTCCTCCGGTGGCTTGCCTGTGTCGTCGCTGTATACGTTCACGCTTACCATGCCGCTGCTGTGCCGTTCCGGGTCTGCTGTCATGTCTACCAGATAATCAGCGCGGGGGTACTGGCTCACTCCCCACCCCTGGGCTTTGTCGTCCGGTGCTTTCTGTAAAAACACCGCCGGAACGCCCTCATACTTTGCCAGGCTCTCTACCAGTTCTTTCTCCTGAACAAGCCTGGTATAGATCAGTTCTTCCAGAGTCATGCTGTCACGCCGTCGCTTTCATTTGCTGCGGGTACAATGTCCTGTACGGCCTGCATGTCCTCCGTCCAGGTTCCCTGCCATTCCCCGCCGGCCACTTCACTTGCCAGCATTACAAAGTGGTTTGAAACATTCCCTATGCCAGTGTGGTAAAGCACAACGAGCTCATTGCTGGTTATCCCAACAACAAGCCCGTTTCTGTACTCGTCCCATGTTTTATGCTTTGCCCTTATCAGGTCGCCTTTGTGCACCTGCTCACTGTCAAAAACAGGTGCCGCTCTGTCTTTTATCAATGCCATGCTGGCACCTCCTTACACGTTGTACGGTGCTCCGAAAATGCTTTTGATTTCGGGTTCCGCTTTCTGCTTAATCTTTTCCACGTATGGCCTTGCCGCCATTTTGCTTGTGCCATGTTCCAGGTACCCTGCATAATGAGTGTCTGTCTCAATGGCCACTTTTACGGATAAAGCCCCGCCGGAGGATCCTGCCACCGGTCTGAAGCTGCTCCGCAATTTTCCACTGCGCACTGCTGGCGGTTCGCCCGGTGCAGACGCCGTGTAACTGCTCTTTTTAAATGATTTCTTGTAGCTCCTGCCGCCTCGTTGCCCTCTCAGCACTTGCAGCTCCGCATTTTTCAGCGCCCTGCTGCCTCTTGTGGCTCTGGATTTCATTTCCTGGCCGATAGCGGTCACTTTCTTTGCTACTTCAACGCTTATATCAGGCACGCTCATACGTCTGCCCTCTCTTCCACGTAATAGATGGTATACAGTCCCAGCTGCCCCGGTTCGTCAACGCCCTGCACATAAAACTTGCGGTTTCCGCATGTCAGCTGGTCCGTTTCCACCGCTTTTGGGTGTCCCCGGTCCACAATCGTGTGTGTGATCGGGTGCTGTATCTGTTCCCATCTGGCTTTTTCCTGCGGTGTTGCCTGGGCCAGAACGGCATGTATCACGGCACTGTCGTTGCTTTCGTATTTTTTTACAGGGCGGCCTTTCCCATCTATGCCGCTGGTGCATTTTGCAACAAGAAAGTCCTTGTACAAATTACCTGGTCTTAAATAAAAGATCGCGCTCGCCCCCTCCTGTTTTTGCATACGCATTGTCGTGCATACCACCATAAAAATAATGGCCTCCGTCTGTTCCCGATTCCGGAGAAGCCTTTCCGGCCGTTGGTACCGTGTCAGCTCCGCACTCTTTTTTCAGCTGTTCGTACTGTTTCCGCCAAAATTCTGCGCGGCTCTGCATTTCCAGCTTCAACGGTCCGACCGTCGTGTTCACTTCCATGCCGAACCGGCGCATTATGCTTTCCAGTACGGCCAGCTTGGCACGCTTCCACGTCTTTCTTGCCGCAATGATGGCCTCGTATTCTTCGTTGCACAAAGCGCTGGTTTCCTGTTCGCCCTCGACCATGGTGTCGCCTATCTCGAAGCGCATACGGTCAACGCCAGGCTCTCCTATCTTCTCCGGATTATAGGTATACGTCTTTTTCTTCATGCGGCTTTACCTTACCTTTCTGCAGGTTCCAGGGCCTCTGCCTGGCTCTTGGCAGCTTTCTTTACAGTGTTGCGGGAATCAGCAGCGTGTAACACAATCAAAACGTTTTCGTTTTTCACGTCCTTAACTGCTTTTGCCGCTTCTTCCGCGTTCATCTGCATAATAGAAAAAATATGCTGCACGTCTCCCTCCGTCAGTGGCACACCCATAACCTGGGCTGTGTCCCCGTCAGACTCCTGCACTACCGGGACGGAAAATGTAACCTCTTCCCCCGTTTTTACCTGCACCAGCTCAGCAACAGGAAGCTCAGTGCCTCCTGTTACCTCAGCAATGCAGCCAGTGCGTACCAGCGCACGCTCTCTGGACGGGAGGATGTGTCCATCCTGGATCAGTTCTCCCGGCTTGTAATTGTTGCCGAGTAGTGTGATCGGCTTTACGCATACATAGCTCATAACATCCTCCTTTCAGGCATTACACACAATCAGTGAAGTATGTTGCCAGATCGTCGGCTGTCTTTTTCATGTCAGTGCTCATAAGTCCCTCAATGAACTCGCTGTGTGTTCCGTTCTCTCCCTCGTACTGATCCATAGCAGTATAGGAACCATTTCCCAGCATATCCCATGTAAAGATATAGCCGGCGGACGGCTCGTCTACCTGCGGTGTATTGGTTGCATAGCACATCAGAGCTGCGTTGCTGTCGCAAATAAACTGCATGTCAGCCTCTTCTCCTGGTTTTGCCACATTGTATGTGGATTCCAGTACCTTAACCTGCTCAAATCCCAGTACCTGGGCCAGAACCTGCTGTGTTACGATAGCCGGGTTTGCAGTGGATCCGGTGTACTTCACACGCTCAACAATGTCCGGGTGCTCTTTCAGTGCCAGATATGCGTCATAGCCCAGGGCTAAACGGTTAGGCTGGCGGCGGCCTCTGCGCTTAATGTCGCGGCGGCGTTCGTCAAAAAAGTGTACCGGATCAAAGTTCGCGTCGTTAAATTTCAGGAATTTCTTGCCAGACGGTGCGCTGTCAGTTCCCTGCCACTCATCTCCCCATACGCCGCTGTGGAAAAATCCCTTTGCGAAAAGGATATCAAGGTGCAGGCTCATCTGTTCATTAGCAAAACGAACCTTGGCGCGGCGTGGATCCTGTACGCCCGGCGCGTGGCTGCGCTGGTAGTTCAAAGCTGCGATCTGGTCAATACCAACGATAACCTGGTCAACCTTGCAGCCATACTGGTTTTCTCCGGTTCCCATGATTGCCGGGTTTACTTTTCCAAATGCAGGTTTACGGCCTACGTTATCCCTTGCAAGGTCTCCCTTGTCGAATGTGTAGTAGAAACCGGAGCTGGTTGCTACCGGGCAAATCGGGAAAATGGACGGTGCCACCCAGTCGCCAGGCTGTGCGAAATATGCCTGGGACATGTTGGTCAGGTACTGGTTCGGTTTCCAGCCTTTTGCGATTTCTGCCGCAATCCCTGCGTTAGTGCTCATTACATTTCTGCTCATAGTCTTTTATTCCTCCTGTTTATTATTCTGCTGGCTTGTAGCCTGCTTTTACGATCTGTACAGCAATGCGCTGGCCTGCTTTGGTTGCTTCTTCCAGTGCAATGCCAACGATAAAGGACTTTGCTGTTGCCTTTACTGCCTTGCCGCCTGCTCCGACTGCCAGCTCGTCGCCGTATGCTACGGCCGCGCCAGCTGTCCATGCGCCAATGTCCTTGATCTGCACGTCCAGGTCGTCGCCCACTGTTACCTTGTCGTCGCATCCAGGCATTACAATACCGATTGCGTTCTTGCCTGCAGTTGCTACTTTTCCATCAGCGCCAACTGCTAAAAAAGCCGGTGCCGGAATCTCTTCCCCTGCTTTTACCACAATTACCGCGCTGTCATTGATAGTTGTTCCGTAATAGCTCATGTTCTCTGCCTCCTTATCGTCTTGTTGCCTCGTACTCATGTACAAGGTCAGGGTTCTGTACACATGCAGCGTCAATGGATTCTGCATAGCTCAGGGCGGCGTTGCTCTTGCGGATTTCTTCCGCTTTCTTTTCGATCTGGCTCCATGCGTCAGTGCCTCCTGTGGCTCCTACGCCTCTTTTACCAACTTCTCCGAAAAGTCCAGATTTTTCTACCGCTGCCACTGCTCCGTCAAGTACGCCGATCATGTCGTCGTATGCAGTACCGCCTGCTGCCTGCAGTGCCTTTAATGTCGGGACCAGTTCTTCCGGTTTCTTGCCGATGATCTCGTACTTCTTCGCAACGTTGTAAAGTTTTTCTTCCTGTGCTGCGTCTGCCTGCTTTCTCAGTGCGATCAGTTCAGCTGCCACTAACGGGTGCAGGCCCTTGTAAATATCTTCGCCAGCTGCCTGCTGTCCTGTTGCTCCCTGTGCTCCCTCAGCGGCCGCTCCTGGGGCTTCTGCTACTCCAGTGCCCGCTGCCTTGCCTACGCCCTCCGGCGCTGCTCCTGCGCCTGCTCCGGCGCCCTCAGCTCCATCTTCAACACCATAGCGCTTTTTAAGTTCTTCAAACGCCATGCGGTCTGTTGCTGTCATGTTTGCCTCGTTGAATTTCATGTCGGTTTCTCCTCCTATAGATTTCTTTGTTTTGGTTTTTCCGTTATCTTCCGGCGGTGTCTCCCCGCCCTCCTGTTTAGGATCCTCTGTTTCCGGCGGCTGCTGTTTGCCTGTCGCCTTTTCAATCATCCCTCCCAGGCGGTCAACGGTTTCCTGCATGTGCTCCACGCTCACGGCGCCAGCTGTTTTTACAATCTGTGCCGTTTTACCTGCGCCCCAGGAAGTAACCAGGCCCTTGATGGCCACGTCAAACTCGTCAATGCTCTGGTTCATCAGTGCGGCCTTGTCCGTTACTTCTTCGTCCCGGATAATGCTGCACAAGCTGTTTTCCAGTGCAAAACACACGTCCCAAATTTCATCAGTAATGCGGCGGAGTTTGCGTTCTTCCATCTTGTCATTGAATGTATCTGCTTTTTCAATGTCGGCCACTGCGCTGTCAATGTCTGCCTGGTCCAGCTTCAACGCCTTGCCAATGGCGGAAAAGAACTTGTGCAGGCCGCTTTTTGCTGGTGCCTGTTCCGGATTCTGGCCTGTTGGCTGTTCTTCCGGTTTCCCGCCGTTTCTCTTATACAAGGTGACGTGCGCGTGCTGGTTTGCGCCAGCATCCACCAGGCTAACCTCTGTTACTTCCAGGTCTTTCAGCTTTGTCTTTGCCACTTGACCGTGTCCTCCTCTCTAAAATTTTATAAACAAAAAACACCAGTTTCCCGGTGCTCCTGCTTATCACTCTGCTGCAGCTCCGTCGTCCTCGACTTCTTCCCGGATCGCGGTGCCGCCAATGGAGAACATGCTGTATTCTCCACTTTTTACTTTCTCCCATACGTCATCATCAGTGACGCGGAAGCCAACCCACCAACCAACCGGCAAGGTACCGGCGGCCAGTCCCATTGCTGCCTGCTTTTCCTCAGTCAGCACAACGCTTTCCACCATGACTGCGGTGCCTGTTCTTTCGTGCATTTCCCCGCCGTCTCGGTACAGCTCTGCAAATTTATAGGCTGCGGCTTCCAGGGTTTCCGGGTCGATCATGTCCTCCTGCAGGTCAACAACCTCATTGCCACCCACATCTACGGACACATTGGCCCACCCAAATACAAGCCGCTTGTCCTCGTCTACTTTTTGAACCTTAAAGCGCCCCTTTTTCTCAATCGGCTGCGCCCGGCTCTTAATAATGTCACTGAAAGTCTGCATTTTCTCCTCCTTTTAGGTATGAAAAAAGCGCCTGGGGTTCTTCCAGACGCTCTGCGTTAAATGGCATTTCTGCACATTACTGTTGATTTTTTGCACGTTTTCTGTGCTTTTGGCACGTTTTACGCTCAAAAATGTACGTTTTTGATTTTAAATGTCCGTGCGGCGTTTCTTCCGCTGGTTCTCTTTCATTTCCCACTCGCCTATTTCATAGACACGTGGGTTCGGCCAGTTCTTCCGGTACCAGAAATGCAGATCTGCTGTGTTCTGGCAGCACTCAGCAATTTCTTTTCCCTGGGCTATCCATTTGCATGTTTCTTTCCGGAATGTCTTAATATCCAGTGCAGAAAATTTATAGGTGCCGCCTCTGGCACCCATAACGCTGTCATTACACTCAAATTCAAAATAGTCCCCGGTGTCCTTGATCACTTTTCCGGTCAAGGCCCATATACCGGAAGCAGGCACCACAAAATGCAGGCGCCCGTCCCGCGGATCCACAATAGGCTGCACGGCCACATTAAACACGCCAGGCATGTGCGGCTGTTCAAACCAGTATGCTTTTCTGTCGTCCATTACAATCCACTCCCTACGGTTATAAATTTTTCGATATCAATACCGTTTATGTCCATTATACCCTGCGCGTGAAGTTCGCTCAACAGGTGCTGCCGCTCTTGTCGGCTGTTGCACATAATTTCTGTAAAATATCGGCTATCTATCCCGTTTCGGAACATGATTTCGTTGCTTCCCTGGAAGCCGCTTTCCATGTCCTTAACAAATTGCATGGGGCTTTTTCCGTATTGACTTATGTCCGCAACCTCGCCAAATCTGTCCCATTCAAAAGCATAGTAATCTGTGCGTTCCAGGACTTCCGTGCTCATTTTTATCTGGTAATCTCCATAAACACTAGCACCGGAAAATTTCTTTTTCATCCGCTGCGCCTGTCCTGTTGCCACTCTGGTAAATGCACTGTCAGCTCCTCCGGTTCTCATGTCGGAGTACATACTGGCACCGGCCGGGTTCTGTATGCCCTGCTTGATTCTGCTCATGGTCGAAGAAATTCCACCGCTTTGCAAAATCTTTATAACATCGCCCTCCCTGGTAACGCTATGGTAAACATACTTTGCACCAGCCTTTTCCAGATCCTTTGCAAGTCCGGGAACCACATAGGTTATATAGCCGTTGTATTCGTTCTGGAGTTTCATACTGGCCAGCTGCACCACATTGATATTTTCCTGGGCGATTATCTCGTCCAGTTTGTTTACCAACCTGCTGCCTGCCAGATCTTTCAGCTCGTCCACCCTGTTAGGTGCTTGTGACCACACAAGCCTTGCCTTTTTCAGAGTTTCCTCTGCGGCTGCTGTCGGCGTCCTGGCTACTTCGTCCAGGCCTACCTTTTTCAGCAGCTCTGTGGCTTTCTTGGCATCTGCTACGCCATCCCCGCTGCTCCGGACACGGATTCTGAAATAACCGTCCCAGGAATGCAGGCCTTGTTGCTTCCCGCTGTACAGCTCAAAAGATGCATACTTTGGATCATAAGAATCCAGGTAGGTAACAACCCCGTGTATGTTTGCCTGGGTTTCAACTAATGTGTTGCTTGTCCATGCCCTTGCTGTCGGAGCCGTGGTTTCAAAGCTCATATTGATACGCTGCGACGGGACCGTCGGGTTTGCCCCGTCCATCCTCTGCAGCACATCATCCCAGGCGCTGGACCTCAGCTTGCCGGTAATCTCATAGTGCACGTCTCCGTCTATGATCATACGACGGGCGCTCAGGTTCATGCCCTCAACCTTGTCCGCGTCGCTCCATACCGCCTGCCCCTGCTTTGGTCCTGGGTGTATCTTGTCAAAATCTGTAAATACATCCTCGGCCGTTTTAGTTCCTGGAGGCAAGTGCCCTGTATTGGTTGCTGTCGGTGCTTTCGGTGTTGTCTTGGCATTTCTGGCCGCCTGGTTGGCCGCCAGTCTGTCCCGTACATCCTTGCTGCACTGTTTGGCCTTTACTGGGTCGGACAAGCTGTCAATGAGCTGCTGTTTGTTCATGTTGTTGCAATAGGCAATGTTTTGTGCCTTGGCCATCTGCAGCAGATCTGCTTTTCCCATCTTTTTCAGTGCTGCCGCGTCATGCGTGACCGCCTGGATGGTCTTGGCCGTGTTCTGTGCTTCGTCCGCCCACACAAAAGCTGCCTGTTTTTTACCGGTTCGCTGGGTCAACAGGTCCGTGTAAAATGTCCGGTATGTTTCCCGGAGGTTCTGCTTTCGCTCTACAATGGCATCCAGCAGCTGCTCTGCGTCCTTTCCCTTACCTTTCAGGCTTTCGGCATAGTCCCGGAATATCTCTCTATATTCCTTGTCGGGTATTGCCTCGACCCGTTTTATATATGCCAGGGTGTCCTGCGGGTTTAGGTCCAGCTCATTGTTGGCATACTTGCGAAAAACTGTGTTGTACAGCGGCTCTGTTTCGCCATACTTGCTGTTTGGATGGTATGCGTATGTCATTTTTTCACTGGCTTTGTCGGTAATGTACCGGAAAGACTGTTCTTTGTCTACGCCGATCAGCCGTCCACTGGTATCTGTCACAAAATTGCCGCCGTGGCTGTCATAATTCCCCAGCAGCCAGTCTGTAACATGTTCCCGCTGTATCTGCTGTACCTGGTCTGCAGTCAGTCCCTTGGTACCGTACTGCTGCCAGGCTTTGAAGTCGAACCCGTTCGGGTCTACATCAATTTTCTGCTGATACGCGCCAAATTGGCCACCTATGTTTCCGGTGCCAACCTTGACGGCTGTTTCCGGATCCACAATGCCCTGCACCTTGTAGCCAGCTTCCTGCACATAAGCGCGGAACTCTTCCGGCGTGCCGTTTTTTGACTGCGCCGGTTTGAAAAGCCATTCCTCTCCGGTACCATCCTCACACAAGTGCATTTCTCCGGTACCGCCCAGGTGTGCCAGGCCTTTGTCTTTCATCCCCTGTGGCATTTGCAAGCTGTCAGGGATGGACGGTGTCGCCGGATCCGGTATACTTGGCCCCGGCGTCTGGCTCTGTGCCGGCTGTATTACCGGCGGGGAAATCTCCCTATACTCAACCGCACACCTGCACTGCGGATGTGCCGGTGGTGTCAGTCTTTGCCCTCCAAAAAGTAATTTATTCAGCTTAAAATTAAAATTGTCGTCTATGCCTATCGTCTGCCCCTCTAGCCCGTTGCAGATATCACAAACGCCGTCGTCATAAGCTGTTGACCATACCTTTTCCACAACGCCCATAAGGCCCTGTGCCTGGGCCATCTTTACTGCTTCATACTCGCCGTGCTGATATGCAAACGCCATTTCTGTCTCCGCTATCATGTTAGCGCGGTACCGGTGCTGTTGTGCTGCATACTTGGCCGCTGCTTCCTGGGCTTTCTTGGCCGCTGTGGCCTCTTTCATGCCTGGATTATTCTTTAGTAAGGAATCTTTCACATGATCGTAATAGTTCGCGTTTGCAATAGCCTGGCGCTGTGTCAGGCCTATGCACGGACGTATTGCCCTGGATAACTCCTCTGCACTCTCTCCCTTGCTGTATGCTCTGGCGATCAGTGCGCTCACTGCGTTCTTTTGCTCGGTGCTTATGTTCGTTACAAACTCCGCGCCGTGCTCTTGAACCCACTTCGTTACCCCTGGCCATGTGTGATCAAAGAAAAAACTGTCATGCTGTTCCTGTACGCCCAGGCTTGCCGTTTCCATAGCTTTAACCCATACAGGGGACAGCTTGTCGCTTACCATCTTGCTATAATCCTGCTGCCACTGTTGGAAAGTGCTTTCGCTCATGTAGCCGTTCATTATAGCCTCGCGGATTTCCTTGTAGGTAATCGCATTTTGCTGGTTGGTCCATGTGCTATGCAAAATATATGCCGGTTCAGCGGACGCCGCGTTCAGGAAGCTGTTCAGCTTGTTCAGCGCATTTTGTCCGCCCTGGCTTTTCTTCTTGCCAGTCGCTTTGCGGATCCGTATCTTCTTAAATTGCATTATGGGTCCCTCCCCAGTCTCTTCCTTGCCTCCTCAACGGCCTGCATATCTTCCTCGGTCACTCCGTCAGGATCTTCCTCTCCTCCTGGGTCAACCGTGCTGCTACGCTGCTGTTGTGGCTTTGCCTGCTGCCTCTGCCGCGCATTTACTGGCTTTTCTCCTCCCTGTGCCGGTACCGCCGGGGTATCATCTTCCAGGCGCTCAGGCAGGTGTGCTGCTTCTCTCACATAGTCCTCTAACTGGCTGTCTGGTGTTAAAATGCCGACGCCGGTCATTTCCTTTATGTAGTTGGCCAGCTTCTCAATGTCCTCGTCCTCAATGTCTCCGTGCTCCATTCGCGGGTAATCTGTAACGCCGTTGAAGTGGTCGCCATTCAGGTTTATGAGACGGGGAATAGCCTGGTTATTAAAAACCTCACAAATAATATCAAGGTACGCGCCTATTGCCATGGAAAACAACTCTGTCTTGTCGCTGCTTAGTGCAAAGCTGCCGACGCTCTGGTGTCCCAGGAAAATAAAATCTGCCAGCACGGTCATTGCCATGCGGGTGTCATATCTCTCAATGATCGCGTTGGTATCGAACTGGCGGCGGCCTCCGGTGCTCAGTAACTGGAAAGTCCAGCCAAACGGAAGCGCCAGCCCCTCTGTACTGTCACGGCGTACATTCTTTACAATAGCCTCCATGCCTGCACGGATAGCTACCATGTCCGGATCATCTGTTTCCCATATGTTCATGCCCTCCGGTGCTGTCAATACCGGGAAGCCTGCCAGATCTCTCTCTATACCAATTCCCTCAATCTCCTGTATGCGGCGTTTGAAGTACCAGGACCGGTATGCGTTCCTCAGTACGCTGCGCCCCTCCGGGTTGTTCTTCCGGCTCTTTGTCCGGAACAACAGGGCTTTTTCTATCGGTATCGTGTACAGGCCGAAGTTTGGCGGCGGCATCTGTGTCATGCCGGTCAGGTTGTCATTGTCGTCATACTCCCACTGGTAAAGGGTTTCTTGTGCTCTAATAGGCAGCTTAGCCCATCCGATCAGCCCGTCGTCATACTTGCTGTTTAGGCGGCTGTCCCGGTTTTTACCGCAACGCCGCTTGTACACGATTTCGTGGTAGCTCCACCCGTATGTTAAAAAGGACAAAATTTCCGAAATGGTATCTGTCCAGGTGTCCTGCATGTCGTCCATGCAGCTCTCAATAAACTCTGCTGCCTCTTCGTCTGCGCTCTCTGGTCCTCCTGGCTGTATGGTCCAGCTTGTCTGCCGGATCAGCATTTCAATGGCAAACAGTATGGCGCCGATCACGTCGTCATTGTCCGCCATTTCTCTGTATGTCTCCACGCCTTTACGGCCCTGGAGCTCTTTCAAAAATTCCTCGTAAAAAAAGCCGCCATAGCGCTTTTGCCCTATGCGGCCGATTTCTCCTGCTGTGGTTGCCACTATGACAGCCCTCCTTTCCGTCCACAAATCTTATACAGCAGCTTCTGTGCTGTCTGTTGTACCTTAACCTGCACGGAGGCGTTTCTGTCCATGTTCTTGCCGTCTCCCTTGCCGGTCTTATTGTTCCGGTTGATCCGGTTCATTAGCGACAGGCTCATTATTCCCCACCTGCCTCTGCTACCTGGCCATATCCATAGTACATAATGCCTGTACCACTCAAAATCGTCACGCTGGCCGCTTTCAGGTACAAACAGTTGCCTGCTGTCAGAACCAGGCCGTCAACTGCTGCTGGTGCGTCCCAGGCAGCTCCCACTGTTCTGATTGTTGTATCAGTCAGCGCCTGCACCGCAACAATGTGGCGATTCTCTGCCTCTGGTTCGTACTTAGTGGCCGCTCCGGTTGCGTTGTAAAGCATACAGCCAAAACCGCCCATGCCAGCGATCATGCTTCCGTTTGCAGCGTTTCTGTTTCCCATTCCCATAGCCTTGCACCTCACTTTCCTCTCCAATAACTGCTCATGCCGCCTGCTACTGCCTCAGCCGGCGGTCCTGTCTGTGATGGCTTATCCATCAAATACAAAATTCCCTGCACCAGAGCGTCAACGGTATCTTTATACACGCCCTTTGGGAACATCAGTAAATCTTTCTGTAAATCAGTAACCCATGACGCCGTGTTTGGATCCGGAAAAAATACGTTCCCGGCCTCAAAATATGGTGTCACTGAAATAGCTCTCTCTTCCTTGCTGCCGCGCGGATTGAACGGTACCAGGCCAGAGACTTCTTTCCCCAGCACATCCATAACCGCCGGGCCGTTTGCCTTGTCCTCAACAACCTTTGCCCTGGCTTTTGGCCACTTGGCTGTCATATCCCGAACCGCTTTCACAGACTGGGTAAAACTCATTTTCTCGTTTACCAGGTCAAATACATAAACGTTGGGTCCGCTCCGCCCCATCACGTAACCGGCAACCTTGGCGCTGCCGTCGCTGTCTTTAAATGCCATGTCCCAGCTCTGTATGATCATATTGCAGTGCGGGGCTTGGTTGTAATAATGCTGCAGCCCTGCCTTTTTGAAAATATTACCGTCTGCTGGTGCCGGCCGCTGCTGCATCTGGCCAGAATACTGCAATGAGCCCATGCTCTTTTTCAGTCCGGCCAGGGATTCCTTGTCATATCGCTGGGGGTTCAGGATGTCCCCCTCTTCCCTTATGAGCTGCTTGCCACTTTTCGGGAATGTTATTATTGTCTTTTTCTCTGCCTCAGCTGGTAAACATAAATGCTCATAGCCCAGGTTTTCTGCCAGCACATAACCGGTCAGGTCCATTTCATGCAATCGCTGCATAACGATAATGATCGCGCCGTTCTTGGGGTCGTTCAGTCGTGTCTGCAGTGTGTTCTTGAAAAAATCTATGGTGTTTTGCCGCTCTGTCTCACTATTGGCCATGAGCGGGTTCTGTGGGTCGTCAACTATAATTATGTCGCCACCCTCGCCAGTCAGTGCACCACCGACAGAGGTCGAAAACATCATACCTTGGTGGGTGTTCTTAAATTCGTTCTGTCGGTTTACGTCGTCTTTCAGCTTTACAATGTCGCCCCAGTTCTCAGTGTACCAGGGGGACTGTATAATATCACGGCTTAGTACGTTATGCTTACGGCTCAGGGAATCGCTGTACGAAACCTTAATAAATCTTTTCTCAGGTGCCTGGGTCCAGGTCCAGCATGGGAAGCACACCGTTACATTTATGCTTTTCATGTGTCGGGGCGGGATGTTTATCACAAGCCGCTTTATTTCCCCGTCCTTAACAGCGTGCAGGTACTCACATATCAGGTCAATGTGCCAGTTCGGTATATACGTGGTACCCGGCTCAATAATCGGCCAGGACTGCTGTATAAACTCCGATAGGGACCGCTCTGCCCGTTCCCTGCGAATCCCTTTTAGCAGGGTTCCTGGGTCAAACTGGCTGCTATTTATGTAGCTTTCCCAGTATTTGCTCAAGGTTTTCCAGCTCCTCGTCTGATAGATCGGACATGTCCGGAATGCTGCCGCTCAGTTCCAGGCCGCCGCTATGCTCAACGGTTGCCTTTGCGCTCACGGCTATGCTCTCCGCACTGTCGCCGCGGCTCATTCTTTCTATCTTCACGCCGACGTCTGCCAGTCGGGCAATGTCCTGTGCAGACAATTCATTATCCGGGAGGGCTATCAGGCCACGGGTGGCTTTATTCAAAAGCTGCACGCCCAGTTTTGCGTGTAGATCGTGCATTTTCTTGATTTCCTGCTCATTCTTGAAGCGTTCCAGCTCGGTCATGTAAACATCATAGGCCGCTGCGCGTTCTACCCAGTTCCACTGCGTACTCAGCTTTTCAATGCTGCTTTTGCTTTTCATTCCCATAGCATCTGCCAGGCGTCGGATACTTCTTTTCTCCGGTTCCCGTCCCTGGGTTCCGTATGGCATGTCTCTGTACTGGCAAAACTTCTGGTAATGCTGCGATTTCTCGCCCTCCTGCTGCTCCCATAGTTCAGGCGCGTCTCTCTTTGCTGCCATGTGCTGCTCCCTCCTTTCTCCGAAACATAAAAAGAACGGCCATAGCGGCCGCCCTCTCAGGTGTTACTCTTTGCCAGGGACATTGATGTCCTCAGCAGCTTCCGGCGTTTCTTCCGGATCCGGCATATTTGCCTTTATATTTTCATCATTCAGCTGCACGTATGCGTATTCTTTGCCATCCCTGGTGCATGTCACACCAGCATTGCCGGTATAGCTTACATACCGCCGAATAATTCCATCACAATAGGTTGGGCTTAACTCTACCAGCCTGGCCTGTCTCTCGGTCATTTCCGCGCCGATCAGCGTGAAGCCAGAACCGCCAAACAGGTCCAGGATAATATCTCCCGGATCCGAGCTGTTCAGTATCGCCCTTGTGGCCAGTTCCACGGGCTTCTGTGTCGGGTGGAACGTCGCCGTATCTCTTGCCACTTCCCAAACGGCTCCCTGCTTATCTTCCGGGTATAAGAAAACGCTTTTATCTTCCTGCAGTCTCAGGTACCGGATTTTCTTTCCCTTTGGTACCTTGTCAGAAATAAAAGCCTTGCCTCCTGCTCCGTCAGTCACAACAATGCCACCGCTCAGGGTGGTTGCCATGCCTGCATCATCCCGGAGGGTTATCTTCCAGCAGGTGTTGTTGCTGCGATCTCCGAACCACTTGGCCGTATGTCCTGCTTTCTCTGCATAAAACATAGGCTCGAAGTCTCTCAGGTAATCGGTACCGCTCAGGTTGTGGTTGTTCTTCAACCATATCAAGTATTGCTTTTCCAGCAGGCCTGCGGCTGTCATAGCGTCCTCAAAGTCCCTGCGGGTATCGGTCGCATGGTAAATGTAAAATGCAGCATCTGGCTTGCTGTACTTCACGGCGTTCTTAAATGCCGGAATCAGTAATTTACCGAGGAGGTCGTCGTCGGTCAGCTCGTCGTTGGCGATCATGCCGTTGTTTTCGATCTGCTGTTTCTGTCTCTTCCCGTTTCCTCCGCCACCATCCAGGCTTATGCCATACGGTGGATCAGTGTTCACGCACTGCGCCAGTTCATCCCCCAGCAGCTTCTGCAGGGTTTCTGGCTTGGTGCTGTCTCCACAAATCAGGCGGTGCTGCCCCAGGTGCCAAATATCTCCGGCATGGGTCATGGGAATGTTTTTCGGTGGCGGTACGGTGTCCTCTCCGTTGTTCTCCGTATCGTCCACACCTCCCAGGGCGTTGAGTAGATCTTCCAGGTCCTCCTCTGTGTAGCCACTCATTTCCAGCGGTATCTCTCCGGTGTCCATCTGCTGCAGCATATCTGCCAGTGCCGAGGTGTTCATTTCACTCAGCTCCGCCAGGCGGTTGTCTGCCATCAGATCAGCATACTCCTCTGCCTCCGAGGCATATTCCTGGTATTCAACAGGCACAACACTAGCCTGCATGGACTGTGCAGCTTCCAGGCGTCCGTGACCGGTCACAACAAAGCCGCTGCGTTTGCTCACCGTAATAGGTTTCCTCCATCCCTGCCCCTTGATAATGGCAGCCAGCAGTGCGACCTGCTTAGGTGGATGGGTGTTTGGGTTTCCAGGGTTCGGAACCACTTTGCCAATAGGTACCAGCTCGTCAAAAGCACAAAAGACCTTTACACCCTCCGGCGTAACGGCCCTTGCTTCCGCTTCGGTCTGGTAGTTGGCCACGTTGTTGAAATAGTTCTCAACCTCGTCTTTTTTCTTCTTTCTTGCCATTTCTCCAATTCCTCCACTCTATCATTTTAACATCTATGCAGTGCATTGAAAATGTCTACTTTTTGCACCGTGCAGGCACTATGCAAGTCTTATGCCATCAATGCCGAAAATCAGTGCAGACAGTGGCTTTACAGCCTTTCCCAGGTCACTGTAATAGGTGCGCTTTTCTACACAATTTTCGCGTGCAATTTCTTCTGCACTCTTCTTTTCCGGTGCGATATATGCAGCGTGCAAAATCCGGTACCGGCGCATTTCCTCTGCCTTGCCGCTCTGCTCGCATGATATCCGGTACAAGTTCAGCATTTCGTCAATGTGTGTCAGTATGATCAATGTGCGCTGCTGGCTCTGCTTAATGCTGCCAATATAATAATTGTCCTCGTACTCGAAGCTGTCCAGGCCGTCCAGAATGTCCAGAGCGCTCTCTTTTGCCTTGCGTCCATTAAATACTGCACCACTCACATGCTCTTTCAGATTCCGATAATTTGCCAGCAACAGGCGTGTGTTGTGCAGTCTCCGGGTATATCTTCCCTTTGTCTGCTCCTTTTTTCCCTCTTCCAGGCGTCTCTCCGCCGCTGCCGTGCCTGCTTCTACGCCTATGCGGATAGCTTCATCAATAGCCCGCTGGCTCAGCACCTCGTACACCCCTGCCAGTGCGCCAGGCTCTCTGCTGGTTCCTTTTGCCTCTTCTTTCTCTTCCACGCTCTGCTCCATTACTCTCTCCATTCTGGACCAGCCTCCTCTCCTAACCATTCATCAATACGTTTTTCCTGCGCCTCCCTTAATAAAGGACTTAAATACATTGTCGTTTTCCAACACATCCGTTTCAGTGCTTTCCTCAGCTGCTCGCTGTCCGCCAGTTTCAACATATCCTCATTTGTCTTAACCTTTTTCAGTTTTTCCTCATACATGGTATTGGCTGCGCACAACGCCCATGTGATCAGGCTCCCGGCTCCCAGCAATGCGCCAGCCACAAATGCTGCTATAATTTCCATGTCGGCCTCCTCTCCGATATGTTCCCGACATAAATGTCGGAATCAATCTATGTCCCAGTTTCTGTTGTCCCATATCTTTATGCCGTGTACCATTCTCCGGACGGTATAGCACACGCCCCAGCATTTCAATTTCTTAAAATACGCCTTTTCTCTCCATGTCAGCGGCCAGATTCTGCCTTTTAGCAGCGTAACCTCAACAGTACCGCGATTGTTATCAACCATAACCCGCACCCGTTTAAATCCTAGTGCCTCAAAGAAATCTGTCATATACATAGCTTCCATAGCACAATCCATTTTTCCCATAATTCTCATGTTCTCCTGCCTGTCCGGGCGGCGTGTTTCCACGCTCGCCCATAATATTTATTGACTTATCCACACTATCCCAAATTCTTAGGGGGATAACTAAATGGGAAATCCTGCACCAAATCCCCAGCAAAATAAGGGGCCAGGTTATTTTTCAAAAATACCTTGCTGCCGTGTGCCTGGGAAAATTCAAGGATATGCTGTACCCATTCCGCCTGCGGTATCGTTTTATTTTTCTGCTGGCCTGTCTCAGCTCCGACGATGATCCACGGTGGCGCTGCCTCTCCTGCTGCTCCAAATGTTCCGAAATCTTCCTGTATAGGCTCAATGCTTAAAAACCAGTTATACGTGCCAGGCTCAAACCAGGCATACTGCTGATCTGGTCTTGTTACTGTCGTGCCATACCAGAAATTTCCCTGTTGTGGCAGCTTCCCGGCTTCTGCCAGCTGTATGTATCTCTGTGGGTTCTTTGTCAGAAACAAATACGTGTGCCATGGCGCGGCTTGCGCCGCTGTAAATACTCTTTCAATCCAGGCATCCGGTACCCACTCGCCGAACAGGTCGCCCATGCTTACTACAAATATAACCGCCGGTTTCTTTTTCTGCGCCGGCATAGGTAGGCAATACTCCCGAAACATAGGTTCGAACTTTACCGGGAACGGTGTCACTTTCCCGATCTCGTTTTTAAAAGGTTTTTCCAGCACCCAGCGGGTTCCTCTTTCATCCCACTCCTTTCTCAGTTGCTCGGAGGTTTTGTTGATCATCACATTCCCGGAAAATCTGTTTGCCTGCTTTTCTGCGTAACAGTACAGGCAGCCATGCTGGCATCCGGTCACGGGATTCCATGTAAAATCACACCATTCAATCAGGCTTTTGTTCATCATGTCCGCTTTCCTCCTTTTCTTCTAAAATCTCGCGTTTATTCGCTCCAAAATTCTGTCTCTTATTTCTTCGTTGCTTTCAAATGGTTTCAATCTCAAGTCAAAAAGGCGCGCGTGCTTCTTTAATATCTTTCTTTGACACTGCCAAATTCTCCAATCACTGATCTTTTCTTCAATCTTTTTCCACACGTTCTTTTGCCTCCTCGCAATTCATGGCGATCTTTGTTTGTTCATTTTCCAGATTCTCTGTCGAATCTGTAACTATTTCCTCAACTGGATTAAACGCATTTCTGACGTGCTCACACCACTTAAACGGATCTACCGTCACTATATACCCATAGTTGCACGGATCGAGATTCCTTTTAAAGCTAATTCTTCCAACTGGCACATTGTCGATATAAAGATCGTAGAAATAATATTCTTTCACTTGGAACATACAGGGTAAAAACATCATTGCTATTGCATATTCTTTGTAAAACTCTCTGCTTATGCGAATTTCTCTTCCCACAATTCGTGCATTTAGATAAAAATCCGGGTATAGTTTTTCTACTTCACATCTGATTTTATCTTCCATTACGTTTGTGGTATATATCTCAAACGGTTTACCCGCAAAAGCCCAAAAGAGTTCTGATATAAACTGCTGCATTTTTGTGAAAAAATATTTATTCTGCATCGTCTTGCCCTCCATATCCCACATTCCCCGCTATCTTGTCCACGTCGTCGCGGGCTTTCTTGCTGTTCTGGTAGTCCTCGAACCTTTCCAGGTCCATTTCCTGCCGTTCCGGATTGTATGTAATGTGTAAAAATGTATCGCACCCCGGGCACCTGCCTACGCCGGTATTGATTCCCATCTCCATTGCCAGGCTTTTGCAGATCCAGTTTTCTTTACCACACACCGGGCAAATTCCTTTATATCTCTTTCTTGTGTCCTTTGGTTCATGGCTTTCTGTGTCCTGTGCCATGCGATCAATAATTTCTCCCATACTCAACTGCTGCTCCTTTCCCAGGCAGCTTGCGCTGCCTGTGTCTTATTGTGTGATATATTTTGGATTTTAGAATAGCACCCTATCTGTATTCTTTGCCGGTTCCTTTGTCTCTCAGTGTGATCCGGCCTACAACCTCAAAACCAGCAAGCTCAGCTGTTTGCTTCATTACCGGTATAAGATCATTTATTTTTGCCATGCGTTCAGCTTCTCGCTGTTTTTCTTCCCTGCGCATGTTCCCCCAGGCTCCTCCGAATGTTGGATCCGGATAGCCCTCTGCGTTTCTGCTCACTTTTTCGCCCATTTCTTTTTCCCTTCTACGGTCTGCGTAATACTAATGTCATTTCGCTGTTTTGATATGCCGTCTCATTCCGCGAAAACATTTCCCTTAACTTCATATGGATTATTGTTGTGTCGCATTTTATTTCCCAAAAAGGGGCTTTCAATCCGCGCGGCTCCTGTGTGCCTGTATATTCACAAGAAGCATCTTCCACCACAAAAATTCTCTGCTCTACCGATATTGCCGGTCTTACTTTCCCCTTCCCAAACAGCTCAAAAATCACTTCTTTTGGCATATCCATGAGCACATGTAATGGTATTATAGTGTATATTTCTTCCATCAGTTCTGTACCTCCACCAGGTTTATCTTTGTTTCTTCCACCAGTTTGTCCCGGAGACTCTTAATCGTGCGCTTTCCGTCCTCAAATTCTTTCAACAAGTTCATGCAGCCATCATAATAATTTTCCAGTCGCTGCTTTCCCCAGCCTTTCTGCTCATGCAGGTATGTCATGCTGAACAGGAGAAGCATGTCCAGAGCAGTCTCCGCTCGCTGCTTTTCCTTGCCTTTCTCAATCTCCTGCACTCTCCGGACGGCTTCGTTGGCCGTTTTCTGTTTCAATTCATAAATACGATCCGGCGTCATTCGGATACTTTCTTTTCTCTCTTGCCGTTCCTTGGCTCTGCGTTCTTTTCTTCCCATAGCTGCCTCCTACTCTACCAGGTGGCTTACATCCTCAATATTCAGGATGTTTGCGTCGTGCAATACCAGGCTGTTGCCAATTTTCTCCGGAGTGCCGTAATACTCAACAATTTCTTTGCGGCTCCGATCATAGACCAGCACGTTTTTTGGTAATCTGCTCAGCTCCTCTACCTGCTTTTGCAGGCTCAGGCACATCAGGCCTGCGCTGATCAGTGCAACGCTGATCACAATCGTCCAGACTGCTTTTAATATTCCCGCTGCCTTTTTTCTCATGCTTGCTGCTCCTTTCTGTTAGAGCCAGGCTTCCACAATTTGCAGGCTGTCCTGTTCTATCCGATTTACGATCCGCATCCGCTCCGGCTTTGCCTCTCTTATGTCCTCTAATGTGTCCGCCAGGGCTATCAGGTGCGTACTTTTCCGGCCATCAAACAGGCGTGCCACAAAAAGACCCGGATAGTCTTTCGGATCCTCATACACGACTATCATAGGCGCCCCCTGTGGCATCACTGCCCGGATTAATCTCATGTTAAATTGTGTTATTACCTGGTCCTCTGTTCTCATTTTTCGTTTCTCCTCCTGCTATTTTGTCAATTATTTGCAGGTACTGGAGGCCATAAAAACCGCCTGTATCAACTTCCCAGTCTGGAAGCAAATCTTCTGCCTTTGCGCTGGCTGTTCCCGGTGTCTCCCAGGTCCACCCATACTGCTGCACAATGGCAATTTCTTTTTGCTTTGTTTTCTTGTGTCTCTCCCAACAATCGCGAGCTGCTTTCCAGAAGCTCCACGGCACCATAAAAAACCGATTCATGCCAAAACTTACGGCCACAAAAGCAAGCTGTCTGCCCTCTCCCTCCATCCATGCGTCTAAATACTCCGCCTGGTGGTCCTGGACGGCCGAGAAATCAATTCTAGCTCCCTGGGTGTGCTTTGCCTCGACCGCCACTGGAATGTCCCGGAAACGGCCCAAATAATCCACACAACTCTTGCGATCTACCTTGCAGTTTGCAACTTGGCCATGTGCCCCGCGGAGCGGTATAAACTCCGTGGGGACCTTGTGCATGACTGCTATGCCTTTGGCCTGGTATTTCTCGTTTGCAAAATTGATAAAATCCTCAAATGGTTTGCCGCGGTTCGCCTTGCTGGCGTCCCTCCTGTATGTACCAGAATCCCATGCCATGGATCACGCCTCCTTTTCTGCGAAATCGTCTGGCATTGTGTCCAGGATCCTCTTTAATTTAAAAATTGTACCGTTGCCGATTCCATTGCCGGATCCGGTCTTTTTTTTCAGCTCCTGGAGGAATCGCTCAACCGCTGCTTTCCCTCCGGTGTTTTTGCCCTTAATGGCCTTTGCTGCATTTTCTGCGTTTTTTCTGGCCTCTGCTTCCGCTCTGTTGGCTTTTGCTTTGTACTTAGCGACCTCCGCCTCCAACTCTTCGATTTCTGCCTTATGTACGGCCTCCTGGTCTTTAGCTGGCCCCGCCTGTTCTTTCTGGCTATTCACATAATCAACCAGCTGCTGGTCTGTCATTTTACGGAGCTTAGTGGCTTCCCTGTGTGTTTCTCGCTCCTGCTGTGTCATTCTACAACTCTGTTTTTTCATGTTCTTTCTCCCTCTGGCTTTTTTTATAACATTTATCACACGCGAACCGGTTTCCTTTTCCGGATACGCTGATCACAATCGGTATTCTGTTCATGGCCAAATGCCGGCCACAAATGAAACAAGTTTTAAACCCCTGTGTGGGAATCCCCAGGCGTTCGCGCTGCTGGATAAAATCTCCCACGGTGCAGTCAAACGCGTCCGGGAAAAATTCCACGTTGTATGTACGTTTTACCGTTACTGTCTTTGTATACTCCATAGCTCAGTCCTCCCTCTTTCCTTTCGGGTGTTTCCGGCCAGTCTGCCCTTTTGGTCGCCTCTTGCTTCTGCCTGGGTGCTTTGTTATCCGCTGCGGCTGCTGCGGCTCTGGTTTATGTTCTGGCTGTTTTTTCTTGCTTCCCGCATCCAGGAGCAGCAACGCCCCGCATATGATCAAGACAGCCAGGGCGACCAGCTCTAAAATAAAAATTATTGTTGTCAATAGTTCTTCCTCCTCAATGTCCGCTCCGCAACATGCAAAATAATAATTCTGTCATGGAGCGCTTTCTCGGTCCATAGCGGCACGGTAATATGACCGCCAGTTTCCACTGTCTTACCTCTGTATCTAACGGCGTGGGCTTCTCAAATTCGTCTGTCGCCTCCGCCCAGTCCGGTATTGCAACCATTACGCCGAAGTAGTTGGAGGATTCCGGAAACTGTTCGCGCATATGTCTGGCAAATTTCCCGCTGCTCAAATCCGGTAAAATGTCCTTGTAGCACTCCATTGTTGTTACAATATAGTTTTTCTCCCCCAGGAAGTTCAGGCCGTTCCCGCTGTAAACATCTTCTTTGCAGCTCTTTATCTCATAACAGGTAAATATGCCTTTTTCTATCCCGGATATAGAGCACTGATCAGCCGGGGAAAATTGCATGTAATCAACTCTTTTTGCTTCTCGCCCCCACGGGTCAATGCTTACCTCACTGGCCCAGTGTTTCCCAGCTCCTCTAAAACGTGTGTTTATAAGTAACTGTCCGAGGAACTTTGTTGTTTCTTTTCTGTCCATGCTCACACCACCCTCATAAATCTCTCGCGGATCCGGTCAGCCCAGGCACTGTTGCGGATTGCTGTTCCTTTCACTCTGTACCGGTCACATGTCTCCGTGGCCACTCCTCCATATTCGCAATTTGGAAACGCATACGGGCCAACCGGTATGTAATATTCGCAAGTGCAACACCACTTTTCTGCCAGTGCCTTTTCCTTTATCTTCCTGGCCTCTTCTTCCATCTTTTTGTTATATTCCGGATCCAGACCAAAAATCTGTTGTATCTTGTTCAAAACAATCTCCTTTTCTTTTTCTTGCCGCCGTTCCTGGCCATGATCCCGCCGTGCATTTTCAGCCAGTTGTTTGTAATTCTCATGCCGTACATAATGCTTAACACATCCAGGTGGCCGATCTGCAGCTTACCCTCAATAGTTCCGGTTGCGTTCCTGGTGACCGTTGCCACCGATTTTGTTGGGACTTCCGCTGTTACCTGTACGCCCCACTCAACAACGCCGCTGTCAATGTCGGCAAGTTTACGACCATCCTTGGTATATAAGGCTCCGCTTTTAAAGTTCATGCTTGCTTTTCTCACGCTTCCGCCTCCCGTTTCACGCCTCGGATTCCCAGGCTTCCGTTGTACCCTGCTGCTTTCAGGTCTTTTTTCATGGCCTTGTATTCTCTATCCAGTGCCGCGCCGGTTGCTCTGCTTCTCAACATTACGACGCCATCTTCCAGCGTCGCGTCTTTTCCCTGTTCGATCAGGTGTTTCACTGCCTCATACTTGTCCATTTTCCTGTGCCTCCAATATCTTCCGGGATTCTGCCACCGCCTGGCGATCCACATCATTGTTGTGTTGGTTCTTATCGTGTCCCTTTACCCATATAAACCGGATACTGGTAAATTTCTGCCGTTCCCTCATAAGTTTCCGCCAGAGGTCCCGGTTCTTTTTCATAGCAAAATGGCCGTTCATGGTTTCCACCACATAGTTGCTGTCTGAATACACTTCAACTGGTATCGTTTTATCAGTTATGCTTTTCATGGCTTCCAAAACCGCCTGCATTTCCATACGGTTGTTCGTTTCTCCTATCGCTCCGCCGGACTTCATGCGAGCCTGGCCTTTATACATCAGCTTGCAGGCCCAACCGCATCCGGAACCAGGGCGACCGTTGCTCAGGGCGGAGCCGTCGGTGTAAACGGTTATTTTATCGCTCATTCTTCTCCTCTTCTCTGAATGTTTGTTCCCACTCTTCACTCAGTTTTTCCATAACTTCGTTTAAATCCATTCCCAGTGGAACTGTTACTCTCATGTCAAACATATATCCATCCATTCCTCTGCCCTGCTTCTCTTGGCAATACTTGTTTCTGCTTCGGTAAACATAGCCTTGAAATGCTTCGTAAAATCTGACAGCCCGTTCCAGATCTTTATCCTGCTGGGTAGCTTCTCGGTGTTTCAGGTCAACTTTCAGGTGCTTTGAATATCCATCAGTAAAAACACTTCTAGTAAGCAGCAAATAATACGGTTTTTCATATTCCATAGAATCAATAAATTCTCTGAAAACTTCATGTTTGGCAAAATTTTCTTTCGCTTTGATGATATCTTCGCCGTTTCTCATGTTTTTCGTTTCGTAATAATTTACTCTCATTTCACACTTACACTGTTTCATTGTCCTGCCCCCTTTCTCTCCTGCTCTTCCGGATTTTTACTCAGTCTATCGAGCATTCTTCCTCTTTTAAATTTCTCTTTGTCTATCCAGAATTTATAATCACTGCTCAGGCATACATAGGCAAAGAAACATTGTGTTTCAAACTCACATGCGTTGCATTTTTCATTGCCCTGCATTGCAATTTTTATAATTTCCCCTACTTCCTTCATTTCGTTATCTGTCATTTTTCTGTGTCCTCTTTTCAAGAACCTCTTTCAATGCTGCAATGACTGTATAGTCCAGTGGACTAATGCTTTCCGGATTCTTTGCCTTTCTAAATTGCAGCTTTAACAGTTCGCTTTTCAATGCGCTGCTGATCTTCAATGGTTCCAACGGGTCACTCATATTGTCCAGACACTGCGCCTGGCACGCTCTAGCCGTCTGCATTGCTTCCAGGCACTCCTCCGGTGTCCCGATCTCTTCATACGCTCCCAGCTTCTGAATTACCATAAAAGTAATTTCAAAAAACAGCTCGTATGTTTTATATGGACTTATAATGGCATCATTCCTGCTTTTCAGGTTGTACCGTGCTGGGGAAAATGCTTTCCCCGCGTCCTCGGTCAGGCGCTCCACCATAAAATCAATTTCTTTCATATCTTCAACTTTCTTCATTGCTTTCCATCTCCATAACTCCATTTGCGTACTGTGTGAGTTCTTTCTTCATTCCCAGGCGCTGCACCACGGCCACCAGACCATATGCCAGGCGTACCAGGTCGAACGGTTTCACATTCAGCATTTCAACCGATAAATCGTCGCTGCCCTTTTCCAGATCCACACAACACCCGCTTTGAATTTCCTTTGTGCTGCCGTCGCTGTATCTCACTGTAATGCCGGCAATATCACGGCTCTTTTCTTCTCCCATGGCTCTCACTCCTTAATTTTTTCGTTGGCCCATTCCATCAGGTCACATAATTTTTTCAGGATCCAGCTGTTGCTGCGTTTCCTGTACTCTGCAATTTTCTTTTTGTTCTGTTCGTACTCTGTCACTTCTATGCTTCCTCCGTTCCGTTCAGTAGCTCGTCAAGCCGCGGTATCAGCAAAATAACACTGCCACTTGCATGAAGCATTGTAGGGGCATTTACTACTCTATCCAGCAAATAACCATATATCAGTGCTGGTGTTGCGTCTTTTGTCTCATTTCGGAATTCTTCCCGCCGTGCTTCTGCTTCTCGGTAAATCCTTGTATTTCTGGAAAAATCTGCAATTTCCTTTACCAGCGTTTTTGCTTTCTGCGAAAAAATCACATTTTCTTTTCCCTCTTTGCCGTCATTTTCTTTCATTACATCCTCAAGCAATTCCACAACTGCTGCGTTCATTTCAATGGAATTGCTTATTCTGTTACTTCCTTGGCTCATGCTGCTCAATCCTTTCTTTTGCAATCTGGTAATATTCTGGATCCAGCTCTATCCCTACAAATTCCCGCCCAGTATTCATGCAGGCAACGCCGGTGCTTCCAGCTCCCATGCAGTTGTCCAGGACTGTCTCTCCTGGGTTCGTGTAGGTCTTGACCAGGTATTCCAGCAGATCCACGGGCTTCTGTGTCGGGTGCAGGCGTTTGGCCTTGTCCCCGGTGCTGTATTGCAGCACATCTACCGGATACCGGTCCGTGGAGTCGTATGTATAGTTTCTTTCCTCCCGGCCATAACAGCTGTTGCCGTCCGATTCCCTGGTTCCGTATGCTGTCGCTGTCTTTCTCTGGTGCCCGTGTGTCATTTGTGGGTTATAGGTCGGCGGCTTCCGGTAAAATATTTCTATGTTTTCGTGGGTCCTCAACGGCATTTTCTTGGCGTTCATGAACCCGCTTGGTTGTGTCTTTCTCCATATCCATTCATAGCGGTACATGGCTTTGTTGCTGCTGATCAGCTCCGTGGTAAAAGGTTGTGCGCTAAAAAGTACAATGGCGCCGTTTTCCTTTACCACTCGACGGTACTGCTTCCACAACTCCTGCAGGTTGATCGGAGTGTCCCACCGGCAGCGTGTTGTGCCATACGGTAGATCACTCAGCACCATGTCAATGCTGCCATTCGGGATCCGTTTCATGAGTTCCAGGCAGTCGCCGCACAATAATGTCGGACTATTCATCAGCGCGCCCTCCAACTCTCCCACGTCATATCAATCCCGACGCATGTCTCTTTCAGGCGGTCCAGGGTTTTCTCTGCGTTCCTGCTGTCTCCGCTCTCCGGAGTCATACGCTGCACCAGCTCCGGGCCGCTGTAATTGGTTGTGATGATCGTCGGCATATATCCCTCATACCTGGCGTTTATAATGGCAAAAATCTTGCTCACGCCCCACTCGGTCGGCTGTTCGCTGCCTATATCGTCAATAATCAGGAGTGGTACTTCCTCGTACTGGCTCAGGATGTATGCTTCGTCTACGTCACTGCCAGCTGCCTTGTATGTTTCCCGGATCCTGTCCAGTAGGTCAATCATGGTCATGCAGATGCAGGCCGTTCCCTCACTGATCAGCTGGTTTGCAATGGCCGCTGCCAGGTGGGTTTTTCCGGTACCGTACCCGCCCGCCATAAACAGGCCGTTGCGCTCAATCTCTGGCGGTGTTATGTGGTTGCGATCATTCTTAACCGGACGCATACGCTGGAAGTTGTCGGCATACTTCTTTGCCTGGGTGTATGCCTGGCGTCGTCCCTGGGTGTCCTGGACAAAATTCTCAAAACGTCTGTTCTGGAATCTTGCTTTCATGCCGCTGCGCTCCATCATGCTGCGGAACCGCTGCATTTCTTCCTCCCTGGCTTTCTGTTTTGCCTCAGCTGCCTTGCGGGCCTCTTCCTTTGCGTCCCAGTCTTTCCAGAAGTCCTGCGCCTCGCTGCATGTGCAGCGCTCCGGGCGGCTCTTCCACATGATCACATGTCGCGGCGCTACCGGGCTAACCAGGCCGTAATATTCCAGCTTTCTGCCACAATACTTGCAGCTTACTGTTTCCGGTACCGGCTCCGGCACGCTGTACCCCTCTCTCAGGGCTTCCGCGGTGCTTATGCTGTACTTGTCCGGCTTAGTAGTCTCCGGCTGTGTGGAACCCTGCTGTATGGCTTCCTGCGGCATTGCTGCCATTGTTGCTGTGCTCATTTACGCTTACCTCCTCGCTTATATCCTCCCAGCGTCCTTGATTCAACCAGGTCAGCGGCATAGGCACATACCCGCGTTTCCAGTCGCTGCTCTGCTTACACACCTCAACAGCGTGCAGTATATGCGCGGCCATGGCCTCGTCTGGCTTGATTGTTTTCCACTTCCGCCAACATGCAGGTTTTGCCCTCTTGCGTACTGCCGGAAAAGCGTCCCAAAACATGCAAAAGCTCTTTTCCAGCGGCGTCTTGGCTGTTTTCCAGTCAGGGCTTTGCTGCTGTTTCTTTGCTGGCTTTGTCTCTTCCTCGCCGTCAATGTCCTCTGGTTCCGGGGCGGTCGGCTGCTCAGCAACGACCGTATGGTTTTTAGAATCAGGAATCAGAGAATCAGGAATCAGAGAATCAGCCGGGCAACTTCTATGCTTTTCTTGTGCTTGCACTGTGCTTGTACTGTGCGTATCTGGTGTTTTTGCGTTTTCCTGCTCTTTTTCGGTCTGATAAGTCCGGAGGTCTTGGCTGTTTCCAGCTGTTCCCGTGCGCCCTTTTACGTGGATTTCCGCCACAACGCCTAGGCCCATATCCTCGCCATCTGGTGCAGGTATTACGCTCGCCTGCTCTTTGCAGTGTGGATTCTGGTGTTTCAAGAAGTTTGTTACCTGTATGTATTGCTCTCCTGCGATCTCGTATCGCTGTATAAATCCGTTATCATTCAACTGCTGCAGCATGGTGTCAACATCATCTGCAGTCACATCATCATAGCCCAGCAGCTCCTTTTTTATTCGTTTGGGGCGGTCCTGTAAACGTCCCTCACGGTCTGCCAGGCACCACAAGCCTATAAATAATAGGCGGGTCAATGCTGGCAGTTCTCCCAGGATTTCATTGTCAAAAAATCCAGGCTTAATGTTCCTTGCTCTTGCCATTGTTCAGACCTCCTTTAGCACAAGTACACTTCTTTGCCTGTCAGGGCCTGCACGCGCCGCTTGAAGTCTGCGGCCTGGCTGTTGTCATTGCTCAGGTGTAACAGGTAAACCTGCTGCAACCTGCTTAAATCAAACGATTCCAGCGTTTTTATAACTGTTTCAATGCTCATGTGCGAGCCTATGGTTCTTTTGGCTCTGGCAGCATGTATGCGGCCCTCTTTTACGTTCTGCTCCATTGTCTCAGGGTCGTAATTGGCTTCCATCATTATGTGAGTCAAGCCTATAAAGGTATATTTGATGTAAACCGTGTCAGTAAAATACAGCACCTTTTCCCCGGTCACTGTGCTCCGGATCAGGAAGCCCAGCGGCTCCGGTACGTCGTGCTCAACATCAAAGGGAAGTACCTCAAATGTGCCTGCATGGAAGCTTTCCAGTGCTCGCACCGTGCAAATTCGGTGCCCGGTTAGGTTTGCCATGTCTGCTGTTCCCTGGCTGGTGTAAATATTCACGCCCATGCGAGCCAGGGCCTTTGCAGCTTTCACATGATCCCCGTGGCCATGTGTCACAAGACAGCCACTCAACTGTGACACCTTATAACCACATCCGGCTTGTATCTGTGCCAGCGGGATCCCCGCATCCAACAGCAAACTGCTTTGCCCGTCGCTTATGTAATAGGCGTTGCCGCTGCTGCCGGATGCAATAGGGTTAATCAGCATTAAAACGTCGGTCCTGCTGCGCGGGTTGCTGTGCTACGCGCTGCCGTGGTGTTACGTGCAGGCTGTGGCTGTGCCTGCGGCTTTGCTGGGCTTCCCAGGTCAAGAGCCTGCTGCCCTCCGTCGTCGGTCAAAAAGGCCGGCTGTGCGGGCTTCTGCGGTGTCTCCTGGGCTTCCGTGTCAATTACAACCTGGTTTGCTTCTGCGTCGATCACTTCCTGGGTTTCCATCTGTGCCAGTCTGATCTCCTGCATACGCATGTACTCATAGGCGTCGTCAATCTTTTTCGGGTCCCTTGGCATGTTCTTGGCACTGTAAACCTCACGCTTTACGGTCTTGAGACACATTTCTTCAAACCAGCCCTCTGTTTCAACTTCCACTTTCTGGCCTTTCTCCCAGGCTGTTTTCTTACCTCCCCAAAACTCTCCGGAAGCCTTTTCCGGCTTACGTTTTAAAATATCTTTCAGGGTCATAATGATCAGTTTGTTCTTAGTCGGTTCCTCATACTCAATATAGCCAAATCCTCCAACGATCTGCCCGCGGTCAAATGCGTTGTTAATTTCAAAATCATAGCTTTCAATGCGGTTTTCACGGTTCTTTTTCAGTGGCTTAAAGGTGTCTGTGCTGTAAACCAGCTCTACGGTAACGGATACCGGCTTTTCCAGCGCGTACTTTTCAGCAATATACTGGATTCCGTTATATCCAGGCATCAGGTTGACCACGTACATCTTTGTGCCGGTTCTGGATAAGCGATTGTTATCTTTAAACGGGATAGCACTCAGGTGATTGTCCTGCATCATGTCCAGGCCCATACGAGCATAGTGCACAACATCCAGTGCCAGGGCGTTCAGGTCTACCGTGTTCCAGTTGATCGGATCCGGATTGTCCCACTTATGATCCTTGTTGTTTTCATTCTTGCTTACGCGCTTCTCCTCGGCCATCTTTAATGCTCTGTCAGTTGCGATAAAATATCCCTGGATCAGCTGTCTCTGGTAATCAGTTACCTGGATATTTCCGGCCACATTGCTGCCGAACTCCTTTAAAACCTTGTTTGTAAATGCCTCGCTGTTGCTCAAGCTCTCCGTTTTCTGTACTGTCATTTCGTTTGCCATGTTCTACTCCTCCATATTCTTAAATAAATCGTCAAAGGTCATTTGTCCGGGTATCGGTTTCTTTTCATCTTCCTCAGCTTGTGCCTTTGCAGCGCACTGGCAACCATACCCTTTTTCTACTGCTTCCGCGCTGGTCAGGAGTCTGCCGCACCGCTTACACCTGCGGGCACGGATTGTAAAAATTTCGCCGTCCATTAGTTGCCTTTCGGTACTTTCGTCATAAACACAATGCTTTTCGTGTTCTTGCGGAAAGTATCTGCAATATTTCCTGCGCCAGGTACCGTTTTCTTGTAGGTGCTCGCCAGTTCTTCCAGTGCGGCAATGATCAGTGGCGCCTCGTCCGGGTCCAGTGCTCCAACCTCTGTATTAAACAGGTTTGTCCAGTAATTCATGCCGTTAGTTAATTCCTTGTTAAACTCTCCAAAATCCTGCTTTTCTACGGCTTTCTTAAAACCATTCATTAAAAACTGCGGGTGTACTCTTGTCATACTCACTTGTCTCCTCTCTCAAATCTCAGGGCCTTGTCTGGTTCGGATACCACCAGGCGGATAACCTGTGTCTGTGTCGGTGTCAGCTTAGTAACAGACTCTGCATTGTCCACAAAGACCGGCAGCTCTACGCCGTAATATTCGGCCAGCGTGTCGATCAGTTCCAGGCCTGCATTGATACGCGCTGCATTGTTCGCACTCTTAAATGGCACCAGGCCAGTTTTACAAGGTACCAGAGCCTCACAATCATCTGCAATGCCGCCGTTCTGCTGTTCGATAAACAACCGGAAACGCAAGGTTTTAAAGCGGCTGTTGATCTTCTCGTCCAGGAGCTTTGTTTTCGCTTTTACAAACTGCTCGCAAAGGTAAATGCCTTTCTGAAGCTGCTCATATTTCGCTGCCAGTTCCTCCTCTTTCTTTTCCAGCTGGGCGATTCTCTCGTCCTGTTTCTTAACCATTACCAGCTGCGCCTTTTTGCTCTGTTCAGCTTCCAGGCTCTCGTCCAATTCTTTCAGCTGTCCGCTCAGCACATTGTCTGCCTCAGCAGCTGCCGCTCTGGCATCTTTCAGTTTTTCCTGTAGACTCTCAATCTGCTCTGTAAACTGTCTGTACTCGACTGTGTCCTTATAGTCCGTTGTTGCAAGTACCGCTTTTTCAGCTGTTGCCAGGTTCTGCGCTGTTTCTGCTTTCTTCTCTTTCAGTTCCACCAGGCGAGCGTCCAGGGCTTCAATTTCGTCCTGCTCTTTCTTAATCATTCCGCTGCTGCACTCTGTCATGCCGCGCTTGTTGATTGCTTCCAGGTTCTGTGCCTTGGCTGTATTGAAGTTTTCCTTTGCTTCCTCAATTTGCTCTGCCGGAAGCTGCTGGCCGCATGTCGGGCAAATCTCCGAGCCGGTCCATTCCTTTTCATTTTCCTCATTCCACTCCGCCAGGAGCTGCTCTCTTCTGCGGTTCAGGCGCTGGATTTCGTTTTCATGCTCGCGCTTGTCCTGCTCGGCGTGCATGATGTCTGTGTCAATAGTGCTTGCCATATAGCGGAGATTGCTGATCCGCTCATAGGTTCCTTTGTTTGCCTCGGATTCCGCTCTCACATGTTTTGCCTCTCCGGCAGCTCTCTGGCTTTCCAGTTCCGCGATCTGCTGCCGGATGGTTGTTGTCGCTCCGGATTCTCTGGCAGCTCTCTGGCTTTCCAGTTCCCTGCGTTTCTCTTTAATTTCCGCCATGGTGTTGTCAATGATCTGTGCATCCAGTCCCGTAACGTCCGGCTTTGCTTTCTCTGCCTCGTCAATACGCTGCGGGATGTCGTCCAGTTCTTTGTCTGTCAGGTTCTTTTCCTTTGCGGCAATGGCTCTGTATTCGTCCACGGTATAATAATTTTCTGCCTTTCCAGGCTTGCGGAGCATTTCCGGAAGTTCTCTCAACAGGTCGCCCTGGCTCTCAATAACCTCATTAAAATCCGCATCCCCGCACACCTGTAACAGGATTTTGCGGCGGTCTGCTACTTTCATGTTTTCCAAAAAGTAGTTGTAAGAGGTCAGCATCTTTGCCAGTTCTTCATCATGGTAAATTTCCAGCAGATTCTTTTTAAACTGAGTTTCGCTTACCGGTACCCCGTCCATGCTGTAATCTGTTGTGTGTCCGGATAACACTGGCTGCGGGTTTCCTTTAATGGTCTTGTAAACTTCGTGGTAATCTTTTTTCAGTACCATTTCCGAACCGTCTGCCAGTTCCACGGTCATTTCCACGCTATGGTGCAGGTTATGGCTGCCGGTGGTTTTTGGTGTGTAGTTCTTTTCTGTGGTGCTCGGCTTGCCGTACATCAGCCAGGTAAAAGCGTTGTATACGGTGCTCTTACCGGTTCCGTTGTCGCCATAGATCGCGCTGCTTTCGCCCTGCGGGTCAATTTCCAGTTCTTTCACGCCCTGGAAGTTTTCCAACTTCATTTTTAAGATTTTCATACTCCTAACGCCTCCTTATGTGCTTTCATGGCCATTGTCATATTTTTCAACTGCTTGTGCAGCGTTTCAAAAGTCTCCGGCTCAATGCCTGTAAACTCAATGCCGTCTCCAACATAGGCATTGCCTACAAAAAGGATGTTTCCCATAATCGGAGAGCGGTGTTTGTCCGTTTCGTACAGGTAACAACCGATCAGGTTCGGCTGCAAACCGTTTCTAAATAAAAATTCTTCATCCACCAACATGCTCACGCACTTGCTGTTTTCTCTCAGTACCGTGGTTGTGTGTCCCAGTTCTCTGTAAAGTCTCTTCGGCATAACGCTCTCGATCATGTCGCACCCGTCTCCGATCAGCTCGCACAACTGTCTGTTCTGTGTTTCCAGTCTGCCCTCCGGAAAATCATGTACAGTAACTTCTAAATCTGTGCTAACCTTAATAATTTTGCTCATTTACGATTCCTTTCTCTCATGCTATAATAAGCACAAGCGGTTATTTGATAACTGCGGGTTTCATGCCTCGGACGCTTTGGTCGGTGTCGCCGGGGCATTTTCTTTGCACAATTCCATAAAAGCAAGGCTAAAAATTTCCCAGCTCAACGCTGCCTTTGCCTCCTGGATCAGCTGCTTTCTGTAATATGGTTTGCGGCGTTCTCCGTTCGCATCCCCGTATCTGCCTATTATGTACTGCAGCTTTCTGTCTGCGCGTTCCTGCGCTTTCTGCTCAATACTCTCCTCCATTGTCCTCAATAGCTTCTGCCTCCTGTCTTGCTTCTCTCAGGCCAATTTCACGGCCCCATAAAAACATCATTGCCAGTGCTGGAAATACTAAAACCTCGCCGCCCAGGCCTCCGGTTCTGCTGTCCATCACTGCAAACACCATAAGCCCGATCTTTACCAGCGCGCCCCCGGTCAGGATCATTGCTCCCAGGTTAATGCCTGCCGCAATACATCTTTCCAGCTTTACGCGGCGCTTGATGGCTTCCTTTCTCGGTGCCAGCTTTTCCTCAACTACAAAGACCTCTGTTTCTCTGTGCATTACTGTCTTTCTTGTCATGTTGTTCCTCCTTATACATCCAGCAGCGTTTTCTGCTCCGGTTCCTCGGCTTCTGTTCTCTGTGCTGCCTTTCCGATGATCGTCTTGGCTCTGTCCTTAAATGCCTCAATCTCTTCCAATGGTACGTTTACCGCTGTGACCATTCCCTGGCTTGTGTTGTCCGGGCTTACCACTGCAATATCCACAATGTCGCCAACCTCAACCGGTGTCGGTGTGTAAAATGTGTACTCTCTTCCGGATGGCTGTCCGGCTCTTAAATATTTGAGCTTAATTACGTTTGTTTTCTCCATCTTCCTTGCCTCCTGCTTTTCTGTATTTCATAAATGCCTGCCAGTCGTCGCTTAATACCAGCGCCGCGGCCTCGCATATAATGACATGTTTTACAAGTTCCAGGCTGTCCAGCTGTGCGTTTTCAGCTCCTGCAAATCCTTTTTTCTTTGTGTACCCGATCAGGGTATCAACTGCCTGCTTCAATGCTTCCGGGTTGCTTTCCTGGTGCTCTAAAAACTTCCATGTGTTATCTGCCATCAATACATCCTTTCTTCCAGGTACCTCCTGGATACTCGGCCGGCTGTTACAATCTTGCCTTTTGCTTCCAGCTCTTTATTTAGCTGTCGCATAATCTTGTATGCGTGGCTTTCTGATATATCCAGCATGGCTGCCACGTCTGCCACTCTCAAAAACTTAGGTGGTTCTTTTGTAGCTGCTGCCGTTCTTCCCATGCTCCTGCACCTCTTTTCTCAATCCGGATACCCTTTGCGGGCTTCAATCTTTTCTATGGCGGCCAGCATTTCATCAACCTTTTGCCGGGCTTCTGTAAACCGTCTTTTTATTTCCGGTACCATTTCAAGCTCCTCCGGTGTTATTACCCCGTCCTCAACAATCTCTGCAAATTCTGTGAGGGCGTCTTGCATGTCGTCCATGTGTCTCCTCATTCGGAGCACGCATCTTTCTGGCGGCATGTCGCTGATCTCTGCGATTCTGTCTTTTCCTAACGGGCACTCATTAGCGCAATACCAGGCTCTCAATTCCGGCTCCGCGTATGCGTCAGCCATAAGTGCCACAACCGTGTTTGGGGTTTTTGTTATGTCCAGCTCGTACTTTTTCAGACTGTCCTCTGTAACCCCTGGCAAGTAGTCAACAGCTCCGGCTCTCGTCAAGAGCTTTTCGTTGTACTTTGCCGCTTTCAGTCGTGCCTGGCAGTACCTGTTGCCCGCCGCTTTTGTTACTCGGCTTTGCATTTATTTTTTTCCTCCATGTGGCAAAATATAATTGTAAAATAACCTATCTTTCCATTTTGGAAGATTTTTCTTTAAAAAAAAGCACTTCGACCGGCAGTTTAAAAAAATCTGCCAGCGCCTTTGCTTCCTCTAAGGAAAATTTAAGGTCGCCGAGTTCCTTTTTACAGTAGCAAGCCTCCTGAACGCCTATAACGTCGGCACATTCCTTTAAACGGATACCGCGTTCGGTTCGTATCTTGCGTAAATCTTCGTACATCTGCTTCACTCCTTTCTTCCATTTTGGAAACTTTATGGTTATAATATATCTTCTGTTTTGGAAAATGTCAATAGATAATTTTCTATTTTAAAAAAAAATGTTAATGTGGTTACTTTCCACGGTGGAAAGTGATATAATCCAACCAGAAAGGAGGGGTCTACTATCAACAACATCAAAATTCTACGACAAGAGCGCGGTTGGACTCAGGCTGAATTAGGTCAGCGCCTTAAAGTAAAAGATTCAGCAATTTCCAAATATGAAAACGGCTCCTTGCAGCTATCCGGCGATCTACTTGTTCAGCTGGCGGATATCTTTGGGGTTTCTACTGACTACATCTTAGGCCGCACAAAATACCGCATTTACGAGGGCACTTCCTTTGAGGTTCCAAAAATAATCGATCTGCTCAGTCGCGGGGATATGGAAATGATATCCAACTGGGCGGAACTCTCTCCGGAAAATCAGGCTCGTATTGCGGACTATGCCAAAATTCTGCAAAAAGCAGAAGCGGCAGATAAAAACAAAAAATAGGAGGTTTTTATGAAAAGCAAACATTTGTTTACCCCCCCCCATAAAATAACAGCACTTTTTCTGTCGGGTGTCCTTGTTCTCTCCTGTTCCAGCTGTTCTGGTGCGCAATCTAGTTCAGCATCAGAAACACAACAGCAAACAGAAGTTTCTCATTCCTCTGTTGGTTCACAAGAGGATCTATCTGCAACAGAGCAAAATCTAACATCTGTTTCCTCCGGTTCTGTTTATAGCTCTGTCACATCACTGGATCAGAACCTTACCTTGCAGGAATCTGATAGCTGCCTATATGTCACAATGGATATACCATCCGGGGAATTCAATGCAAATCCCCGCCGTTTCTTTTGGGATTTAGTGCGTGTTATACAAATACCGGATATATGGAATTCTTATACAAGTATGTCTTTCACATTCATGTCCGGCGACGATATGGCCAATGTTGGAATTTCTGGTTATGACAATGTTTATTCATTCAATGCAACGCATATAAACATTATGCAGGACCAGGATAAAAATAGCATTTTCGATCAGTTTTATATGGCTGTGCTGGGCGCTCGCGATCTTTCTGTCGCTCAGGATAAAAGTCTGTATGAAATGGCTGAAAAGTATGGTACAAGTGGCTATTCACTTCCGGAAGATTACCGCTCTGGTTACTTTTGGGTTATGTCCAGCTTTCCGTACAATGCTGGCTATTCAGTAAGCGACACTGCTATTTCGGTACAAGTATCTGCTGAAAACACCAAACAATGTGGTGCTCAATCTGCGCAAGAACTTACTGCTGCCGTTGACGTTTTCAACCAGCTTTGCAACAACGATCCGCTATCTATGCCATATACAAAAATTTCTGTACAGTACCTGGATTCTAATAATTCCAAATTATGGGATTGGTGTTCAGAAAAAAGTGGGGATGCTTGGTCTGTCACACAAAACAGCAGCAACAGTGTAACCTTTGCGGATGGTATACATTCGACAGCAAAATAGTAAATGGTGTAAAGTGCATTTGCGGGCACCGGTCGGCTGCTCAGCAACGACCATATGGTTTTTAGAATCAGTAATAGGGAATCAGGAATCAGGAATCAGCACGGCTTTTCTTGTGCTTGCACTGTGCTTGTACTGTGCTTTAATTTTTAACATGGAGGTTCGTATGGAAAATTTAGAAATGCTTACGGGCACCTTTCCGGTTGCTCCGGATCAGCTGGCGCATGATCTGGCCGTCGCAAAGCTCATTAAAAGCGGCGCGGTACCGGCCTCAGCTTCCGGCTATACTTATTATGGTGCCTATATTAAATATTTACGGGAATTCGAAACGGTCATAGCCAACCGCATCCCGGAGGAGTCCGAAAATGTCAGTGGCTAAAGATCCCAAAACCGGCAAGTGGTACAGCAAGTTCAGGTACACCGACTGGACCGGTAAAAGGGTGCAAAAGAAAAAAACGGGCTTCATAACCAAACGGGAAGCCCAGGAGTGGGAACGCGAATTTCTTACAAAAGCGGCTGCATCTTGTGACATGTCGTTCGCTTCCCTGGTAGAGTTGTATATGGCAGATTGTAAAACCAGGCTGCGCGCCACCACCTGGGAAAATAAGCAGCACCTTATTACAAAAAAACTGCTGCCCTATTTCGGCAGCGTGCCAATAAACCAGATCACGCCGCTCATGATCCGCAACTGGCAAAACACGCTTATGGAGCTGCGGCAGCCAAATGGTAAGCCGTACTCAAAAACATACCTCAAAACTATCAACAACCAGGTTGCTGCTATTCTTAACTATGCCGTTAAATACTACGGCCTCCCAGGCAGTCCGGCGGCAGTTGCTGGCAGCATGGGAAAATCAAAAGCGGATACAATGCTGTTCTGGACCGAGGACGAGTTCAAAACTTTCATTCAGGCTATAGACAAGCCAACGCCATACTGCGCTTTTAACGTCCTGTTTTATACCGGCATCCGTGAGGGGGAGTTGCTGGCGCTCAGCTTGTCCGACTTCGACTTCACTAATCAGGTGCTGCATATCACAAAAAACTTTGCAGTGGCCAATGGCCAGGAAGTCATATACGAGCCAAAAACTCCAAAAAGCAAGCGCGATATTACTTTGCCGGATTTCCTCTGCGCCATTGTTCAGGACTATGCCGGCCGGCTTCTGGAATACGATCCGGACGACCGCCTGTTCCCATTTACAAAAAGCTGGGTAAACTCCCAGCTCCGTGCCGGCTGTAAAAAATCCGGCGTCAAGAAAATTCGTGTGCATGATTTCCGCCATTCTCACGCCAGCCTGCTCATTCACATGGGCTTTCCTATCCTGGCCGTGTCGGAGCGCCTGGGGCACGAAAAGGTACAAACCACCCTGGAGCTATATGGCCATCTGTACCCGGATGTGCATGGTAATGTGGCCCAGCAGCTTCAGGACAGTGCCGCCGCTGATCTATCTCCGGCAGCATGGCAAAATGCACAAAAAAGCCTATAATTTTGGAATGTGGTACACTTCTGGTACACTTGAACAAAGCAAAAGCCCGGAAACCCTTATTTTTCAATGGTTTCCAGGCTTTTTGCAATTATTCAAACTCAATCGTCCCCGGCGGCTTCGAAGTCAAATCGTAGAATACCCGATTTACTCCCTTCACCTCATTGATAATTCTGCTCATTACCTTCTGCAGAACCTCCCATGGGATTTCCACTGCCTCAGCAGTCATAAAATCAATAGTACTTACCGCGCGCAGAGCAACTGCATAGTCATAGGTTCTCTCGTCTCCCATGACACCTACAGAGCGCATATTGGTAAGAGCTGCAAAATACTGGTTAATCTTCTTATCATAGCCGGCATTTGCCACTTCCTCACGGAAGATTGCATCGGCATCCTGGACAATCTTTACCTTTTCCGCTGTTACCTCGCCTACAATCCGAACACCAAGTCCTGGACCAGGGAAGGGCTGACGGAATACCAGGTATTCCGGAATGCCAAGCTCCAGACCTACCTTGCGCACCTCATCCTTAAACAGATCTCGAAGAGGCTCGATAATCTCCTTAAAATCTACATAGTCCGGCAGTCCGCCTACGTTATGATGAGACTTAATCACAGCCGACTCGCCGCCCAGGCCAGATTCTACCACATCTGGATAAATCGTTCCCTGTACCAGGAAGTCCACCGTACCGATTTTCTTGGCTTCTTCTTCAAATACGCGGATAAATTCTTCTCCGATTATTTTCCGCTTCTGCTCCGGATCCTCAATCCCGGCCAGCTTTTTGTAATAGCGTTCCTGGGCATTGACACGGATAAAATTCAGGTCATAATCACCAGCGGGACCGAATACGGCCTCTACTTCATCACCTTCATTTTTTCTCAGCAGACCGTGATCCACAAATACACAGGTCAGCTGTTTTCCAATGGCTTTTGAAAGAAGAACGGCTGCCACGGAAGAATCCACACCTCCGGAAAGGGCACAAAGTACACGGCCGTCTCCTACCTTCTCTCTGATTGCCTGAATCGATTGTTCTACAAATGCATCCATTTTCCAGTCGCCGGCACATCCGCATACATTGTATACGAAATTGGACAGCATCTTGGTTCCCTCTTCTGTATGAAGAACCTCAGGATGGAACTGAATTGCATAGAGATTCTTTTCTGTACACTGCATTGCAGCTGCAGGACAATTATCCGTATAGGCTGTAATCTCAAATTCTGGTGCAATCTTTTCAATATAGTCATTGTGACTCATCCAGCAAATCGTCTTTTCTGCTACATTGGTAAACAGCTTGCAGTTCTGATCCACTGTCACCTCAATTTTTCCATACTCACGGACCGGTGCCTTGCAGACATGTCCGCCCAAAACGTGCATCATCAGCTGAGCGCCGTAGCACAGTCCAAGCACAGGAATTCCCATTTCAAACAGTTCTCTGCTGCAGGCAGGAGCCCCCTCTTCATAACAGCTGTTGGGGCCTCCGGTAAGAATAATTCCTTTCGGATTCATCTCCCGAATTGCAGCAATGTCGGTTTTATAGGAATATATTTCACAGTAAACGTTGCATTCACGAACACGGCGGGCTACCAGCTGATTATACTGACCGCCAAAATCAATGACAATGATTTTTTCTCTGTTCACGAGCTTTCCTCCTACTTTCCGTCAAATTATAACAACGTTCATTATACAAAATTTATAGATAAGATACAATAAAAATTATTTCGAAAATTTCCATAAATATTCCGCACATAACCCTATGTTTATTGACATCCGAAAACAGTACAGGTAATTTTCCCTATTAGCACTTCCCTTTCTGATCCGTTTCCCGTACAGCTTCGTTTGGCCCACGCAAAAGCTGCACCTCCTCTGCCAGAAGTCTGATATTTCCAATCAGAGGATCAAACGCTCCGTAATGATAAAGATTCATCACAAAAATTCCGATGGGAACAGCCAGAATCATACCGGATATTCCATGAACCTTAAATCCCAGATACAGAAAAATCAGGGTCCACAAGGGCGGAAGTCCCATAGAATCTCCCACAATTTTCGGCTGTATGACCTGACGAACCACCTGTGTCAGCACATACAGCAGAGCAAGTCCTGCTGCCAGAGCATATTTTCCAGACAGCAGCTTGATAAGAGCCCATGGAATCAGAACGGTTCCTGTTCCAAACAAAGGCAGAAAATCAAGCATAGATACTAAAAATGCCAATAAAAATGCATAGTTTATATTTAAAATCAGAAAACCGGCAAGAAGCATGGCTCCCACCACAAACATGATTTTAAACTGGGCCATAAAATATCCGCCTATGAGACGTTTTGCATCGCCTTTCAGATGGCTGTAATACTGATTTCCTTTTTCCGGCAGATGCTTTCTCCAAAATTCGATGATTTTGTCTCTTTCTGCGATAAAAAAGTAAGAAGACAAAATCGTTACAACCACATTAACCAGCACCCGCGGAAGCCGCATTGCTGCATTGCCGGCAGCCTCTACTGTAGGCGAAGCTATTTTCTGTACCAGAAAGCTCAGTCCCTGACCTACATTTCCGGCAAATTCCTGCCAGGACTGCCGGACATTGGCCGGAAGCATCCGAAACAAATCATCAAACCGGGCAAATACATTCTGCACCTCTGCGGCTGCCACTGCATACAATTCCGGCAAATCCTTCGCCAGATCGCAGGCCTGATACCACAGTCTGGAAATCAGAAAATACATCAGCCCAATTACCGCAGCCAGAACTGCAACTACAATCAAAGCTGAGCTGTGCTTTCGAACCAGCTTTAACCGCCGCTCCAGCATCCGCACCAGAGGATTGGCAATCAGGGCAATGATCCAGCCAATTACAAAGGGCATAAAGAATACAAGCAGCTTCGGCCCCAGCACACATACCAGACCGATTTCTGCCAGAGGAATAACAATATTCAGGATGATTCCTAAATAATATTTCCCATCCTTCAATCTATCACCTTCTCATTTTCTTGCTGCAAATATGTTTCAAGGAAAGCAAACAATGCCTCCATTTCCTCTCTTGTTCCAATGGAAATCCTCAGATAATTTTCCAGCTTTGGCTGTTTAAAATATCTGACAAAAATCTGATTTTCCCGCAGCGCCTCAAAAATTTCCTCTGCCTTTGCCGTTTTATGAGAGGCAAAAATAAAGTTTGACATAGAGTCCGGAAATGTAAAGCCCAACCGCTTTAACTGCTTTTTCGACCACTCCCTTGTCTCTATAATCTTCTTCAATGTCTCCTTGAAATATGCATCGTCCTTCACAGCTTCTTTTCCAAGAATCAGGGACGGCATATTCATGGTATAGGAATTATAGGAATACTTAACATCATTTAACGCCCGAATCAGTCTGGGATTTCCTATAGCAAAGCCAATTCGGATTCCAGCCATGGATCTGGATTTGCTGAAGGTCTGCACTACCAGAAGATTCTCATACCTGGGAACCAGAGACAGGGCGGAAACACCGCCAAAATCAATATATGCCTCATCTACAATCACAATGCTGTCCTGATTGGAACGTACAATCTTCTCCACCTCATCCAGAGAAAGCAAAAGACCTGTAGGCGCATTGGGATTCGGAAAAATAATTCCTCCGTTTTCTCTCAGATAATCCTCCGGACGAAGGACAAAATTCTCATCCAGAGCCGGAGTTTCAAAGGGGATCTGGAACAGTTCTGCCCATACCTTATAAAAAGAATAAGAAATATCCGGAAACAGAATGGGCTTCTCAGAGTTAAAAAAGGTGAGAAAGCTCATTGCAATAACATCGTCAGAACCAACGCCCACAAAGACCTGATCTGTTCCCACATGGTAATATTCTGCAAGAGCAGCTACCAGCTCTCCTGCTGCCGGATCCGGATATTTTCTCAGACGATCATAGTCCATCTGCAAAAGAGCCTCTTTTACTCCCGGTGCAGGCGGATATGGATTTTCATTCGTATTCAGCTTAATTAACCGGTCTCCCTTTGGCTGATCGCCAGGAACATAGGGAACAACCTTTCTGATATATTTTTCCCAGCCGTACATAGATTTTTCCTCCTCATGGTCTTTCCAGGCAGTCCCCTTCTTCTTCAGATGTGCCCGGATATTCTGTTTTCCCTGGATGCGAATCCTCATCCTCCTTCAACAGCCGTCTCTCCACACCACAGGAACCCTTCCAAAAGCTATACCAGCCCATACTCCTGTGCCAGTGCCTCAAAGGCCGACATGGCTCTGGTAATCTGGTTTTCCGATACGCAATATGCAATCCGAACATATCCCGGACAGGCAAAGGAGCTTCCCGGAACTAACAAAAGATTATGCTTTTGCGCACGGGCACAGAAAGCTTTCTCATCCGGCTCCGGGGCCTTAACAAACAGATAAAATGCTCCCTCCGGCTTAATGCAGGAAAATCCCAGCTTTTTCAGTCCTTGATACAGAAGATTCCTGTTTTTATCATAAGCCTCCAGGTTGACCCGGGCATCTGCCTCAATGCACCGCTTAATCACCCTCTGCATCAGAGACGGGGCGTTGACACAGCCAAGAACACGGTTGGCAATCGTTGCTGCTGTAAATACTGCTTCACTGTCTGTAAACTCATCCGGAATCACCAGATAGCCAATTCGTTCACCCGGAAGAGACAGGGATTTACTGTAGGAATAGCACACTACCGTATCTGCATAGTACTTTGTCACATAAGGCACCTCTACTCCGTCATAGGCCAGCTCTCTGTAAGGCTCATCGGAAATCAGTACCATCTCTGTTCCCAGCTCTTTTGTTTTCTGCCGCATAATCTCTGCCAGCCGAGTCAGTGTTTCATGGGAATACACTACACCAGTCGGATTATTTGGCGTATTGATAATAACCGCCTTTGTTCTGCCTGTAATCTTCTCTGCAAATTCTTCCAGATTCGGCTGAAAATCAGCAGTATTCGGAGAAATCACCGTAAGCTGGCCATCATAATTGCGGACATAATTGCCGTACTCTACAAAATACGGAGCAAATACAATGACTTCATCTCCCGGATTCAGAATCGTTTTTAAAATTACATTCAGTCCGCTGGCTGCACCTACCGTCATCAGAATATTCTTCTGACTGAATCTCGTACCAAACCGGCTGTTCAGCGACTGGGCAATCGTCTCTCTTACATCCTCATATCCGGCATTGCTCATATATCCATGAACAAAGGTGGACTCCTCCTCCCTCAAAGTATCCAATATGGCCTGCTCAACCTCCGGCGGCGCCGGAACATTGGGATTTCCAAGACTGAAATCATAGACATTTTCTGCCCCGTAAATAGCAGCCAGCCGTTTTCCCTCCTCAAACATCACGCGAATTACAGAATTATTCTCCACCAAGGGCTTCATTTTTCCGGAAATCATCAGTTATCATCCTCCTGCTTATTCTCTTATTCTTCCCCAATTCATTTTTCAAAGCTGTCCCATCTGTTTCCTACCTTCGCCGGTACTGGTTGAAATGATAATACAATGCCAGAATGCCCGTTACAATCAGATAAAACCAGGTTGTTGTATTGCTGAACCATGTAGTAAAAAACGAAAGCATCATATAGGCTGCAAATTGAGCATACAGCAGGTATCCTATGGGATTTTTCATTTCCCGCAGTTTTTCTGTCAAAAAATAGGCGACAGCCCCCAAAAGACAGGACAAAAAAAGCACTCCAATCCAACCAAAATCATAATAGGCATCATAAAACATAGTCAGTGTTGTCAGTTCCTTTTTATTTACATAAATCGGAAATTGAATCAGCTGCGGGAAGAAAAACTTCAGTCCTGTGAGAGCCCAAAGCGGAAACAGACTTTTCAGTCCCAGACTGTGTTCCGGAAGCGCCTCTACCAGACAGTTAAAATTATCATAATTATTTGCAATATACATATACGGCTGCGTAATAAAAATCGGCATTTTCTCATACTTCATTTCGAAAATTCCATTTAAATATGCAACATCATGACTTCTTGCCACAGTCAGAACCAAATATACAGGAATCAAAACCGCCAGCAGGCCCAGCAGATAAATCGGATGGAATGTTCTCTGAAGGGAAATATAGGTAAAGGCCGCCAAAAGCACAGCAAATACAAACTGAAATCTCGATACACACAAAATCGGGATCATCAGAGCGATTCCTGATAAAATCAGGGCAATCACCATTCTCCGCTCACTCCCCCGTCCTCTTTCTGTATGGAAAAATAAAACTGCCAGAGACGGCACCAGAACACAGGATACTGTGATATAGTGAACGCCTGTCAAATGAAATTCAGAATAGGCATGGGGAACCCCCTTTAAAAACAATGGAACATATCCCAGCTTCACTGCCTCCAAAACAAATGCAGCCAGGGAAATAGCCGTCAGGCCGCAAATTATATGAAACAGGGGAATGGAATTGCAGGAAAAGCTTCTCCTCCGCCCATAGCTTTCACGAGTCGTCCCAAACAGAGCAGTAAGTATCTCAAACACTGCCCAGAAACCTGCATAGGCCAGAGCCAGACAAATCCATGTCATCAATGACCAGTCTGTCTGCAGATGGCTTAGCTTCAGACAGGACAGCCCCTGCCCCCCTATCCAGAAAAGCGAAAACAGGGCACGCAGATGAATGATATTTTTTGTTTTCCGATAATCAGAATAATACAGCCATGCTGCGACTGCCAGAAGCACTGCACCAGAAAGATAGTATTGCTCCCACCGCGCCAGAAAATAAGCTGCCAGATAACAAATTGCGTAAACTGCCATAAACCTTCCCACCCTGTCTTTGATTTTCTCTGTTTTTCAAAAGGCTGCCGCTGACGGCAGCGACAGCCTCTTTTCTTATCCTACAAAGGATTTCATATATTCTTCTACTTCTTTTGCTGTTGCAAAACTCATTGCCTTATCAGCCACTGCCTGCAGCTCGCTTGTACTGTAACCGGTAATCAGCTTTCTGGCGCGCAGAATTGCGGATGCACTCATACTGAATTCATTTAATCCAAAGGCCAGAAGCAGCGGAATCATCATAGGATCACTGGCTGCCTCTCCGCACATACCTACCATAATGCCAGCTTCTCTTCCGCAGGCAATAATGTGCTTAATGCTGCGCAGAACTGCCGGGTTAAAGGTGGAATATAAGTAGGAGATCTTATCATTTCCACGGTCAACTGACATGGTATACTGAGTCAAATCATTGGTTCCAATACTGAAGAAATCTGCTTCTTTGGCAAATACATCGGCCATCAGAGATGCAGCTGCAGTCTCTACCATAATTCCAACCTGGATATCCCGGTTGTATTCGATGCCTTCCCGATCTAACTCTGCCTTTATATCTGCAATCAATGCTTTTGCCTCACGCAGCTCATCAATGCAGGTTACCATGGGAATCATGATTTTAATATTGCCGTAGGCACTGGCACGAAGAAGTGCACGCAGCTGGGGTCTGTAAATATCCTCTTTCCGATCCAGACACAGACGGATAGCACGGTATCCCAGGAAAGGATTCTCGTCCTTCTTCAGACCCATATAAGGAATCTCCTTATCACCGCCAATATCCAGAGTACGGATAATTACCGGCTTTCCTGCCAGCTTTTCTGCAACCTCTTTATATGCCTCAAACTGCTCCTCCTCCGTGGGCATGGCAGTTCTGTCCATAAACAGAAACTCTGTTCGAAACAGACCAACACCCTCACCGTCATACTGAAGCACCTTTTCCACATCCTCCGGCTTTCCAATATTAGCCACCAGTTCAATGGACACACCGTCACTGGTTACTGTGGGTTTTCCTATGTACTGCTCCAGCTCTTTCTTTTCCTTCAGGAGGCAGTCTCTCTTTTCCTGATATTCAGCAGCAGTCTTTTCATCAGGATTTACAAAAACAAGTCCCTCAGAGCCGTCCAGTATTACCTGGTCCCCGTTTTTCACAAGGCTCATAAAATCCTTCACAGCAACCACTGCCGGAATCTCCAGGGCTCTGGCCAGAATAGCGCTGTGAGAAGTCTTTCCTCCCAGCTCCGTCACAATGCCAGCTACATGGGCCGGATTGATTCCTGCAGTCATAGAAGGAGTCAAGTCCTTTGCTACCAGAATACTTCCTGCCGGAAGAGCAGAAATATCCACAGAAGACACACCCATCAGCACCTGCTGTATCCGCGTCTTAATATCACGCATATCAGTTGCTCTCTGCTGCATCAACTCGTCTTCCATTGCTGCAAAAACATCTGCATACATGGTGCATACCTGCTCAACGGCATATTCGCTGCAGATAACTTCATTTTTAATCGTATTTTCAATTTCACCGGTCAGCATCGGATCCATCAGAAGCATCAGATGACCCTGCATAATCTCAGCCTCCTTCTCCCCCACTCTGGTAGCGAGATCTGCAGCCAGTGCTTCTGTGTCCTTCATAGTCTGTTCCAATGCATCCTGAAAGCGCTTCACCTCTGCTTCCGCATCGACAACCGCCTCCCTTTTTATCACCAGCTCTGCCTCTTCCACAATAACAGCTGTTCCGATACCAATTCCGGAAGAAGCATTCGTTCCCTGATACATAGTTAACCTCCTTATTAATTAAATATTTATTATCAGTGACTCTCCACAGAACATGGTTCCGCCAAAAGCACCAATAGCTTCTTTTATTCGCCCAGACCGCTTTCAATCAGTCCTGCCACTGCGGCAAGGGCTTCTTCTTCATCATTTCCTTCACAAATCAGTTCAATCTCATCTCCGCACTTTACACAGGCTCCCAATATGCTGAGAACGCTTTTTGCGTTTGCCGTTGTGCTTCCTGTTACGATCTGAATCGATGACTGATATTTGATTGCTTCATTGCAGAGCATTCCTGTCGGCCTCAAATGAAGCCCGGAAATATTTTTGATTCTCAGCTGCTTTCTTACCACGTTATCCCTCTTTTCCGTCAGCCGGCGCTGCTTTCTTCTCTGGTCTGCGCCGGTGTCTCTGTTTCTGCCTCTGTGGTTTCTTTTTCCGAAGAATCCGATTCTGACTCCTGGGGTCTGCTGGATGAGGTTCCTGCCTCCAGAACATCTGCACTCTGTACAACATCTATCTGAAGCTCTGAACTGGACACAATGGTAAATGCCGCATCCGGCTCAAACTCTACCACTGCACTGTGCATTCCAGATCCAAGATCTGCCAGGTTCACAGATGCCCCCAAATCAGAACCGTTTAAGCTTTCCAGATCCTCGCTGAGTCCCTGAACAACTACTTCCATTTTTTCCGGAATGAAGCGATAGTGATAATCCTCCGATGGATTTTTCTGTTCTATCTCCTCATCCATAAGAATAATGGTTCTGTTAACCAGCTTTTCTACCTTCAGGCGAATCTCTACAGATGGATTCTGTGATTCTGCCAGCTCTACACCCTCCGGGAGATAGTCTCTCAAATCCACTGTTACTACAACATCTGATGCTGCCCGGTTAATATTCAGTTCACTGGCCGGAATCGTGATTTTGTTTACATCCGCCAAATTGGTTTTCAGTCCCGTTACCTTTACATCCCGGCTGCTGCACTCTACACCAGTGTACTGATACCCTGGTGCAACCGTACCGGTTACCTCAAAATCAAGGGGAAGACTCTTTACTTTATTGATAGCGACACGATAGGAAATTTCCCCTGTATCTACCGTAATCCGATCCCCAATGTCAGACAACTCATTTCCATTGGCATCATAGAAGCGAGGCTTCGCTGTTCCCGTCAAATCGCTGGCAGCTCCATCCACATTAAGTTCAACCCCCATATAGCTGATCATACCTACCTGGGAAACCGGTCCTTCTACTGTTATCGTAGCTGGAGTCAGCTCCACTTTTCCATCAGAATATCCCTCTGCCGCATGACCGGTAATCTTTGTCTGAAGTTCAAAAGGCTTGCTCTGAAGCTCCTCAGTCTGTACCCGGACTACCCCCGGCTTTGTAGTGATTTCACTGATCAGCTCTTTATTGCTTAAAATTTCCACCTTCACTTCCACAGAACCCGTTACGCTGTAAAGCTCTGCCAAATCCACATAGGCCCGGAAATCAGAAGCCTTAATCCGGTAAGCGTCCCTGGTACGCACCCGGTAATTGACCGTTACCGTACTTTTTCCATTGATCTCGTAAGCCCGATTTGCTGCTGTCAGCACCTGTCCGTTGACCGTCTCCAGAGGTACCTCCTTGCTTCCCGATGTCAGCGGATTGGATACGTTCATAACAACCAGCCATACAAAAAATGCCACAAAGATAGAAAGAATCTTCAAGCCCAGGTTATTCAACAGTTTTTCTTTCATTCTTCTTTTTTCCCTTCCATATCCTGAAACGGCTGCTTCCTGTTTCCTCCTGCCGTTCCATGCTGGCCAAAGCTGCCTTCAGCATCTCCGCATCAGCAATCCGACGAAGAGAACCGCCTTCCACAAGAGATACCCGTCCAGTTTCCTCAGAAACCACAATGGTCATACTGTCTGTCACCTCACTGATTCCCACTGCTGCCCGGTGCCTCGTCCCCAGCTCCTTACTGATCATCATATTATCTGACAGCGGCAGGTAGCAGGTGGCGGCCGTCACTCGGTTGCCCCGGATTACCACAGCTCCGTCATGAAGCGGCGTATTGTGTTCAAATATATTAATCAACAGCTGACTGCTGACCAGTCCGTTGATTTCAATGCCTGTCCTCTCTATTTCCCGAAGAGAAACATTGCGCTCAATCACCATCAGCGCTCCTGTTTTTACCTTGGCCATCTCAAAGGTAGCCTTTACAATCTCGTTGACTGTTCGTTCGGAAAACTCCTGATTTTCCTTTCCGTCATCAAAAAGAAGCAGTTCTGAAAACAAATTTTTACTTCCCAGCTGCTCCAGAGCCTTGCGCAGCTCCGGCTGGAAGATAATCACCAGCGCTGTAACTGCAATCGCTCCGCTTTTATCAAGGATCCAGAGAATGGTATTCCATCGAAACAGAGCTGCAAGAAGAGCAAATGCCAGAATCATGCCAATGCCCCGCAGAAGATACCATGCCCTGGTACTCTTGATCCAGAGCAGAGCAAAATATACCAGAATTGCAATAATAATAATCTCTGTTAAGCTTCCAATGGTAATCCTCGGCAAAAACGAAAGCCAGGATTCCAGCCCGTCAAAAAAAGCTCCCACATCCTGGATGATGCCCGCCATACGTATGCCTCACTTTCAACATTCAAAATTCACGGCCGCTCCTGTCTGCGGCCCTCGGCTCCCGGACGGCGCACCCGTTCCGGATTGTTCATGCGCTGTACCCGCACATCCGGTTTGGACACGGCCACCTTCGGAACCGCTTTCACATAATAAACATAATCATCATCTTCAAACTGCATATATTCGGTTCGGGTATAATCGACCGCAAACACGAAAAAATGATAAAGTCCAGCCAGCACCAGAGAAACAATCACAGCTGTCAGCAATTCTCCAATCGGCATAGACACATCAAACAGATAATCTCCTACAAAAACACCTGCCATCTGCACAATGGTTCCAATCACAATTGCAATCATCCACGCATAATCAACAGACAGCGTCCGAATCAGATATACTGCAAGGACACCAACCGCGCACACTGCAATCATTACCACAATAGCCTTGTTGGAAAGAATTGCCTGTATGATCTGAACAAACTTCTGAGCAATATCCACAGAAGCATCATTTGTCAGAAGCCCCGCATTCTGCCGGACATAATTTAAAATATAATAAACAACAACCCCGCAGCTGACCGGAATCACAACAATAGGCCCTGCGCAGAGCCCTGCGAGAATCGGAACTGCAAAGGGAATTTTCATGACAAATGCCATAGGAACCAAAACCATCCAGTAGCTGTCTCCAGGCTGAAAACCATAATAGAGAAGCGCTACAATCATCAGAAAAACTGCTGTAATCAAAGCAATCTCCATAGATACTGCGTAAATATGGGCCAGGAGCACCACTGCCAGAAGACATGCAATGGCTCCATAGGGCAGAAATGCACAAAGCAGTGAAAGAAGAAGCACCACTGCCATGCTGTTTAGTCTTGTCATAAAGCCGAGATTATGGCTCATCATCCACAGGGCAGCAAAGCTGTAAATAAACTTTACCATTCCATCAGCCGCAGCCGCGTATTTTCCATAAAAGGATCTAAGACGTTCTTTAAGTACGAGAAACATCATCATGTCGGACGCCCTCCTTTGTCAATTCTTTGCTGCGGCTCTGAAATTCATATCGTTTTTCCAGCCGTTTCAGCTTTGCCACATATACCTTCATTCCTCTCCTGGCATATTCATACCGCTTTCGGTATACCAGAAAGGTAATCAAAAGATACACAGCCAGACCTGCTCCATACAGCAGTAAGGCAGTTCTTGCCAGACCTGCCGCCTCTTCCAGATTGATCGTATTTAAAATCCGCTCCATACTGTACAAAACCCAGATCAGAAGGCACAGCAGGTAACAGAAGCTGTAAGAAAAGAAGGACCGCAGCATCCGACTGCTGATGTAATCATTCTTAAAATAGCGATTTGCCGGAAATATCGCCTTTCCTTCTCGTTTTTCGAACATCGCAATACTGGTCATAAGCTTTAATTTATCTTCATTCAGCATAGGCCCTTCCTCTTCGTCCTGAAACATACTTTTTTAGTATAGCATAATTATCCTGCCTGCGCTACACTTCCTCATAGATTTTTTGCAGATATGCCACATCTCTGTGACACCGCTCCCGGTTGGAATTTTCCAGAAGCATGGTAATATATGGCTTCTCTTTTTTCAGCCAGCGAAGCAGCGGCTCATAGTGAAACAGACCGTCTCCTATATGCTCAAACTGGGGTTCTCCGTTTTCCATGCGGAAATCCTTAATATGTACCATAGAAATCCTGTCTCCGTAAAGTGCAAAGGCCTGTTCCAGAACTCCCTCCTGATTTTTATAATTTTTCCCGCTGATTAAATTAACCGGATCCAGAATAGCCTCCACGTTAGGCGAATTGATATCATCCAGAAAACGTTTCATTCTCTCCGGGCTGTACAGAGTATGGTCATGAACCGCCTCCACACCAACAATCACTCCCAGCTTTTCTGCTGCGTCCACAATCTCCCTCATACTTTTTAAAAGAAGCTGGTAGCACTCTTCTGTATAGGTTTCCGGAACCACTTGAAAATCACTGCTGTATCGTCCTGTCTCCGTACCAACCATATCAGCGCCTATAATCTTAGCATATTTCAAATGCTCAATAAATCGTGCAACAGAAAGCTGCCTCTTATTCTCGTCCGGATCCGTTGGATTGATATAGCAGCCAAGAACTGCAACATGAATCCCCCGCGCCTTCAGCTTGTCAGAAATCATATGGGCAAATCCCGGTGAATAATGTCCCGGTCCAAAATCAAACCCAGAAATGGATTTCCCAAATGCCAGCTGAATCTGACAGATTCCATTTTCTTTTACCGTATCAAGTAAAGTATCGATATCCGTTTTCGGACAGATATCGTGACATCTCATTCCATAATTCATTTATTGTTTCCTCCCTGTTTCACATATCTAGGGGTAGTATACCACAAAACCACCGCCATGCATAGCAGAGCGGTGGTTTTGAAAAACAGTTTATGAAATTTTAAGCATCTACGCTGTAGTTAGGTGCCTCTTTTGTAATATGAATATCGTGAGGATGGCTTTCTTTTAAGGATGCTGCAGAAATCTTCACAAACTTTCCAGTTTCCTGAAGAGTAGGAATATCAGAAGCACCGCAGTAGCCCATACCTGCGCGAAGACCGCCCAGCATCTGGAATACGGTATCCTCTACCAATCCCTTATATGCAACACGTCCTTCTACGCCTTCCGGAACCAGTTTTTTGGCATCTGCCTGGAAATAACGGTCTTTGCTTCCGTTTTCCATAGCTGCAATCGATCCCATGCCACGGTATACTTTATATTTTCTTCCCTGGTACAGCTCAAAGGTTCCCGGGCTCTCATCACATCCTGCAAACAGGCTTCCCATCATACATACATTACCGCCTGCGGCAATCGCCTTGGTAATATCTCCGGAATACTTAATACCGCCGTCTGCAATAATCGGAATGCCATACTCTTTTGCAACAGCATAGCAGTCCATAACAGCCGTAATCTGCGGAACACCAATACCTGCAACTACGCGGGTTGTACAGATAGAACCAGGTCCGATACCAACCTTTACTGCATCTACACCGGCCTCAATCAGAGCGCGGGTTGCCTCTCCTGTAGCCACATTTCCTGCAATAACCTGCAGCTCCGGATATTTTTCTTTGATCATACGCACACAGCGCAGAACATTTTCTGAATGGCCATGAGCAGAATCCAGTACAACTACGTCAACCTGGGCCTTCATCAAAGCCTCAACGCGCTCCAGAACATTGGCAGTGATTCCAAGAGCTGCGCCGCACAGCAGACGTCCCTTCTCGTCCTTAGCAGACAGCGGATACTTAATCTGCTTCTCAATATCCTTAATGGTGATGAGACCTTTTAAGTTAAAATCATCATCTACGATAGGAAGCTTCTCTACTCTGGCCTTGGCAAGAATCTTCTTTGCTTCCATAAGAGTAATGCCTTCCTTGGCGGTAACCAGCTTCTCGCTGGTCATGCACTCTTTGATCTTCTTGCTGAAGTCCTCTTCAAATTTCAGATCGCGGTTAGTAATAATACCAACCAGCTTACGTCCCTCTGTAATCGGAACACCGGAAATCCGGAATTTACCCATCAACTCATCTGCATCCCGCAGAGTGTGCTCCGGGGACAGGAAAAACGGGTCTGTAATGACGCCATTTTCTGAACGTTTAACCTTATCTACTTCCTCAGCCTGAGCTTCAATGCTCATGTTTTTGTGAATAATTCCGATACCGCCCTGGCGCGCCATGGCAATCGCCATGCGATGTTCCGTAACCGTATCCATACCAGCACTCATCAGGGGAATATTCAGTTTAATCTTCTTGGTCAGATAAGTAGTGAGATCTACCTGATTCGGCACCACCTGAGAATAGGAAGGCACCAGCAGAACGTCATCAAATGTAATGCCGTCACCAATAATTGTACCCATTTTTTTGTCCTCTCTTTCGTTGATTTATTCGACAGAACCTGACAGGCTGTCGAAATATTTAGTGCTTAGTTTAACAAATTTCTGTCCGCTTGTCAAATACTATTTCCGCTGATTTTCCGTCTCACTTTTCCTGTTTTATTGAAAACTTTTCCCAAAAATCCTTTTTTGAGACCTTACTGTACAACTTTTCTCGGTGCCGTCTGGCGGAAGCAGTGAAGCATTTTATCGTTGGGCTCAAAAATAAGGCGAATGCTTTCGCTTCCCTTCTGAATCACTGCAGTATAAGTTTTCACACCAGGCATCCGGGAAGAGCAGTCCAAAGTCTTTCCAGTTACCTTATAATCAGACAATACATGAGAATCCGAGGGAGCAATCATCTGGATTTCCTCCATGCTGCATTCATATGCTTTTTTTCTCTTGGCTTTTCCCAGAATCTTGTCTACATTCAGCTGTTTATCTACATACAGATACTCAAATTCCACATGGAAATTTCTGTAAGACAGATAAGTCAGAAAACCAAACACAAACATCAGGATCACAGACAGGACTCCAGCCGTCATAGCCATAAACACAAAAAAGGCTGTGATCACGCCCAAAAGGCCAGTGACCAGCCAAGCGTAAGCAGGCGTTTTCCGCCGGACAAGATACTCTGCATAAGATTCGTTCATAGGTTCTTTCTCCTTTTCTTCTTTCCGTATGTGCTATGCCGTTCTGACAAGGTCTGCTCATCCTCATTAAAAGAAGGAGAACAGACACAGGGGCAGATACACAAAAGGCGCAGGGGAAAACTCATCCAAATGGTTTTACCCTTGCGCCTTTTGCCGTCAGACCATGAAAATCAAGGATATCTGATTACATCATTCCGCCCATTCCGCCTGCCGGCATAGCCGGAGTTTCTTCTTTAATATTAGCTACAACAGACTCGGTTGTCAAGAGGGTGGATGCAACGCTGGTTGCATTCTGAAGCGCGCTTCTGGTTACCTTGGCCGGATCCAGAATACCTGCCTTAATCATATCCACATACTCTTCTTTATATGCATCGAAGCCTGTTCCTACCGGAGACTCTTTTACTTTATTGATAATAACAGAGCCTTCCAGACCAGCATTCGCTGCAATATGGAATAACGGAGCCTCCAGAGCCTTCAGAATAATCTTTCCACCGGTTCTTTCATCACCTTCCAGCTCATCCACAGATGCCTTAATCTGCTCAATTGCATGAACATAAGCAGAACCGCCGCCTGCAATGATACCCTCTTCCACAGCTGCTCTTGCAGCAGAAAGAGCGTCCTCCATACGAAGCTTTGCTTCCTTCATTTCTGTCTCGGTAGCAGCGCCTACACGGATTACTGCAACGCCGCCTGCCAGCTTAGCCAGTCTCTCCTGCAGTTTTTCTTTATCAAAATCAGAGGTAGTCTCTTCAATCTGGGCACGAATCTGTGCAACCCGGGCAGCAATCTCATCCTTGTCGCCGCAGCCGTCTACAATAATGGTATTCTCCTTCTGAACCTTGACAGATTTTGCACGTCCCAGCTGAGCCATAGTGGTTTCCTTCAGATCCAGACCCAGTTCCTCAGAAATCACAGTACCTCCGGTCAGAATAGCCAAATCCTTCAACATTTCTTTTCTTCTGTCGCCATAACCCGGAGCCTTTACGCCTACAACAGTAAAGGTGCCTCTTAATTTGTTAACAATCAGAGTGGTCAGAGCTTCACCCTCGATATCCTCAGCCACAATCAGCAGCTTAGCGCCAGACTGAACAATCTGCTCCAGAACCGGCAGAATCTCCTGAATATTGGAAATCTTCTTATCGGTAATTAAAATATAGGGATCGTCCAGGTTTGCTTCCATCTTATCCATATCTGTGCACATGTAAGCAGAAACATAACCGCGGTCGAACTGCATACCTTCTACCAGATCCAGTTCTGTCTTCATGGTCTTGGATTCCTCGATGGTAATAACGCCATCATTGGAAACCTTCGCCATAGCCTCTGCAACCATCTCGCCTACTTCATCATCTGCAGCAGAGATAGCAGCAACTCTTGCGATGCTGTCGCGTCCCTCAATCGGCTGGCTCATCTTTGCAATAGCCTCTACAGCAGCCTCGGTTGCTTTCTTCATACCCTTTCTCAGAACAATCGGGTTAGCTCCTGCTGCCAGGTTCTTCATACCTTCGTTGATCATAGCCTGAGCCAGAACTGTTGCAGTGGTAGTACCGTCACCAGCTACATCGTTGGTCTTGGTTGCAACCTCTTTTACCAGCTGTGCGCCCATATTTTCAAATGGGTCCTCCAGCTCAATCTCCTTTGCAATGGTAACGCCGTCATTGGTGATCAGCGGAGCTCCAAAGGATTTGTCAAGAACTACGTTTCTTCCTTTCGGTCCCAGGGTTACACGAACAGTATCTGCCAGCTGATTTACACCAGCTTCCAGGGCTTTTCTGGCTTCTACGCCATATTTAATCTGCTTTGCCATAATTGCATTCCTCCAAATCTGTCTTATTTATCTTTTACTCAATCACTGCCAGAATATCATTCTGCTTTACTACTACAAACTTCTCGTCCTCTACTTCTACTTCTGTTCCAGAATACTTAGAGTAAATAACCTTATCGCCAACCTTTACCTGCATGGTCACTTCCTTGCCGTCAACCACACCGCCCGGTCCTACTGCGATAACTTCTGCCTGCTGAGGTTTCTCCTTTGCCTGACCCGGCAGTACAATACCTGACTTGGTAGTCTCTTCTGCAACCAGCTGTTTTAAAACAACACGGTCAAATAACGGTACTAATTTCATGGATGATTCCTCCTTATTCTTCTTCTACTTTTTCATTACAGGATTCCTTAAAATCCCTCTTTCGATTCACAATACCAGTTATACCACGCATTGTTAGCACTGTCAAGTGTCGAGTGCTAATTTTATAAAATTTTTAAATTTTCACTTGTCCCCTTTCTTTTTTTTCTCATTCGTATTACAATATTCATAATAGCAGATTGACAGAACAAACTGTCTGTCAATAGAAAGGAGTACACATATGGCAAAAAAGGGATTGGGAAAATTTGTAATGCTGGCTGCTGCTGCCGGCGCTGCTGCTGCCGGAATTTCTTACTTCAGAAAATATCAGTCTTTCAATAAGGAACTGGATGAGGATTTCCACGATTTTGAAGATGAGGAGGATACACCTGTTCCAGACAGTACCATGACTCGGAATTATGTGTCTCTCCATGCTGATAAGGACGAATTTCTCGTTGCTGCAGGCGATATGCTGAATGCAGCCAAAGATGTTGCCGGCGCTGCAAAAAATGTAATGAAGGATGCCGCTGCTATTGTAGCCGATACCACCAGAGAGGCCATGGGCGCTGCTGCTGACACTGCCTCCCGCTTCTCTTTTGGAAACAGCGATGAAGAAGATATCTTCGAAGATGAGGATACTGTTCCTTCCCCATCCGTTAAAGAAGCCCCCAAAGCAGACGCTGCTCCCTTAAACGAGGAAACACCGGAAGAAGCTGCTGAACCTGATGCCGAAAAAGAAGAGGAAGGCAACCCCCAGGATACAGTAAGCGTTTCTATCGATACCGATGCTGCTCTGGCTGAAGACGGCGAAGAAATCATGGAATAATTAAAAATGCGAAAAACAGTCCGGAGATTCTGTCTTATACAGCAGAACATCCGGACTGTTTTATTATTGAAACAATCACCTAATACATAGAGCAAAAAATATGCTTTAGCACATTCTCACGCCGAAGCGCAGCTGGCAATCCTTTCTTTTATTTCCAACAGGAAACCAGCAGACGGATTCCCTCACGGATTTCTTCCTCTCTGAGGCTGGCATACCCGAGAACCATCGTGGCAGGCCTGTGGTTGTGTTCAGGATGAATAAAATAGCTGCTAAGTCCATATACCCTCACTCCGGCAGCCAATGCCTTTTCCATCAACTCCGACTCGCTCTGGTTCTTTTTCCCAGTCAGAAGCATATGAATCCCCGCATACTCTCCGCCAATCTGAAATTCCTGCGCCAAAGGCGCAAGCTCTTCCAGAAGCACATCATGCTTTGCCTTATAAATCGCCCGCATTCTGTTTAGATGCCTTTCAAAATGTCCCTGAGAAAGAAACTGATATAAAATATTCTGGTCAATCCGGGACACAGTAGACGCATAAAAGCCTGCATTGCGGCGGTAACTCTTCAAAAGCTCCGGCGGAAGCACCAGATAACTGACACGAATAGCCGGTGCGATGCATTTGGAAAAGGTTCCCAAGTAAATCACCTTTCCCTGACGATCCATTCCCTGCAGGGCAGGAATCGGCTTTCCCCGGTAACGAAATTCACTGTCATAATCATCCTCAATCAGATAGCGCGCCCCTCCCGATGCCCATTTTAGCAGTTCCTGACGCCGTCCTACTGTCATAACAACCCCTGTCGGGAACTGGTGGGAAGGCATGACATAAGCTACATCTGCTCCGCTTTTTTCGAGCAAAACAGGATCCATTCCCTTTCCATCCATCTCCACAGGAGTCACCGAATATCCCAGACTGCAGAATACCCGGTATGCCTGTTTATAAGTGGGATTTTCCATGGCAATCTTAAGATCTCCTCCCAGAATCTGGGCAAGCAGCATCAGAAGATACTCGCTTCCTGCTCCCACAATAATCTGCTCTGCGCTGCAGTTTACTCCGCGGGCAGAGTGCAGGTAACTGCGGATTACCTCGCGCAGGCCTGGCTCCCCCTGATGGTTTCCAGAATGAAACATTTCCTTATTGTCATCCACCAGGGTATTGCGGCTCAGCTTTCTCCAGATGTTGTAGGGAAAGCTGTCCAGATCAATCCCGCGGGGAGAAAAATCAATCCGGCAGTCAGGCCCTTTCGGCTCACTGGTTGCCATCTCCGGCTCACCCGGCTGACCGCCCTCCACCAGCTCTTCAATACGGCTGACAAAATAACCCCGGTAAGGTCTGGACACCAGATATCCTTCTGCCAGAAGCTGATCGTAGGCCATCTGTGTCGTACTGCGGCTGACCTTCAGGTTCTCTGCCAGCACCCTGGTAGAAGGCAGCCTCTCCTCTGCCTTCAGGCTTCCGTTTCGGATTTCCCTGCGGATATAAGCATAAATCTGTTCATACAAAGCTGTTTTCGCTTTTAAATCCAGAGGAATCAAAAGTTCCATGGCGCTGCTCCGTTTTATTTCTGAATTTTAAACGAACTCTTCAGTGAAACAATCCGGTTGAATACCGGCTGTCCTGGCTGGCTGTCATGGCTGTCTGCACAGAAATAGCCATTTCTTACAAACTGGAAGCTGTCATAGGCCTTTGCCTCAGCCAGGGCCGGCTCTACGTAGCAGTTTTTCAGAATTGTCAGGGAATTGGGATTCAGATTCAGGCTTCCGTCTTCATTTAATTTGCCTTTTTCCTCATCCACAATATTCTCATACAGTCGGCACTCTACCTGCTTTGCTGTCTCTACAGCAACCCAGTGAATGGTTCCCTTTACCTTTCTGTCGCTGGAACCTCCTCTTGTTTCCGGATCATAGGTCGCATGAACCACGGTTATATTACCGTTTTCATCCTTTTCACATCCAGTACAGGTAACGTAATAAGCCCCCATCAGGCGAACCTCATTGCCTGGGAACATACGGAAGTACTTTCTGGGCGGAACCTCCATAAAGTCCTCACGCTCAATATACACCTCACGGCTGAAGGGAACCATACGGGATCCCAGTTCCGGATTTTCCAGATTGTTGGGAATCTCCAGCATTTCTGTCTCACCCTCCGGGTAATTGTCAATTACCAGCTTCACCGGATCCAGAATCGCCATCATACGAGCACGTTTTAACTTCAAATCCTCACGGATACAATACTCCAGCATTGCATAGTCCACAGAGCTGTTAGCCTTAGATACGCCTACCATCTCTACAAACATCTTAATTGCCTCCGGAGTATATCCTCTTCTGCGCAGAGCCGCAATAGATACCAGACGGGGATCATCCCAGCCGTCCACAATACCGTCCTCTACCAGCTTTTTAATGTAGCGCTTGCCTGTCACCACATTAGTCAGATACAGCTTGGCAAACTCAATCTGCCGCGGCGGATTCTCAAACTCGCACTCCCGCACAACCCAGTCATACAGCGGACGGTGATCCTCAAATTCCAGAGTACAGATCGAATGGGTAATATGCTCAATAGCATCCTCAATGGGATGTGCAAAGTCATACATAGGATAAATGCACCACTTGTCGCCCGTATTGTGATGACTCATTCTTGCGACACGGTAAATAACCGGATCTCTCATATTGATATTGGGAGATGCCATATCAATCTTGGCGCGGAGAACCTTCTCGCCATCCTGATATTTTCCTTCCTTCATTTCCTCAAACAGGCGCAGATTCTCTTCCACACTGCGGTTGCGGTAGGGACTTTCCTTTCCCGGAGTAGTAAAATCTCCCCGATACTCTCTGATCTGCTCTGCTGACAAATCGCAAACAAAGGCTTTTCCCTTTTTAATCAGGAAAACTGCACACTCATACATTTTATCAAAATAATTAGATGCAAAAAACAGGCGATCTTCAAAATCCGCTCCCAGCCACTTTACATCTTCCATAATAGACTCTACAAACTCCGTCTTTTCCTTAGTGGGGTTGGTATCGTCAAAGCGCAGATTAAACTTGCCGCCATATTTTTTAGCCAATCCAGAGTTTAAAAGAATTGACTTTGCATGTCCAATATGAAGATATCCATTGGGCTCCGGCGGGAAACGGGTTTGTACATGATCATAAACACCCTCTGCCAGATCCTTATCAATCTCCTGCTCGATAAAATTTTTAGAGACAACCGTCTCCAAAACCTCTTTTTCCTTTTCCATTGCAAGGTTCCTCCGTCTGAAATAATCTCCGCCGTCCGGCGAAAGCTCTGATAATACTGTATCATAACATAAAACCGCCGTTTAGAAAAGAGGTTGACAAAGCAAAAAAGCCATGATACTATAAATAAAGTTCATCGGACAATTTCAGTCTGTGAATGTGCTGCTGTGGCTCAGTCGGTAGAGCGTCGCATTGGTAGTGCGGAGGTCACGGGTCCGATTCCCGTCAGCAGCTCGATTAAAAGTGCGCCGGAGCCTTGGTTTTACAGGGTTTCGGCGTTTTCTTTTCCAACATACGATCTAAAAACTGTCCTTTTTTCTCATATTCCGGAACCAGCCCCCATTCCTGTACATAAAGTAAATTAAAAAACAGTGAGGTTTTTTATGGCTGAAAACGATACACATTACAATGACACCCCAGGAGAAAACACTCAAACAGGGAAGGATGCCGTCCCTGCTGGAAATGACTACGGACTGACCACTCCTCTCCCTGATTTTGAAGAAGGCGGTCCCGTATATCCCGACAATATTCCAAATCAAAACGACAGCGGGCGCCCGGTTATCCCTCTCCCAGACTTTGAAGAAGGCGGTCCCGTATACCCGGACAGCAATATGGGACCAGGGCCTGTCATTCCTCTCCCCTTCCCAGGAGAAGGGGGCCCCGTATACCCCGGAGGTTCATCTGGAGGACATCAGCATGGCTGGCTTCCTGGCCGCCCCTCTATCCCCAGCCTGCCTCCCCGTTTTCTCGGGCAGGTACGTTTTTTAAATGCCTCCTCCAATTCCTTCCCGGTAAATATTTCCATTGACGGAACACCCTATGCCGTGAATTCCCGATTTGGAACCATCTCCACCTATGACTGGATTTCCGACGGCTTCCATACTGTCACTGTACGGCGTACCAACGGCCTTCGTTCCGTACTGCTGCAGCAGAATTTTCCCTTTATTGCAGGACAGAAAATCACAATGATTCTCACAGATTCTGCCTTCGGCGGTCTGGAAATGATCCGGGTATCTGACATGGGATGTACCAATCTTCCTTCTGGTTCCGGCTGTTACCGCTTTGCCAACATGACCTGCAGCGGTTCCCGTTTCGATCTTCTGCTGTATGGAGGAGAAACCGTCTTCCGCAACGTAGGATTTCAGTCTGTTACTCCTTATAAACAGGCAATGGCAGGCTCCTATCAGTTTTATATTACCAGTTCCAGCTCCTATACCTTCCTGAAGGAAATCCCTGTTCTTGTTCTTGGAGCCATCGGAATCGGATCCAACCTTCCTCAGCCGCTGGTTTCTTTCCAGACTGATATTGCTTCCGGAAGAAATTATACCTCTTATCTGATTGGCAATACCTGGAGTGATCTGGGTCTTCGGGTTATGACTGTAGAGGATAACGTTTAAAAAAAAGAAGCTCGCAAGCGAGCTTCTCCGCCTGCGGCGGGTCGCTTCTGCGACAAAATTCTCTTCCGCCGCATGGCGTTCCTAGCGGAGCGTTTTCATCTGTCCGCTAAATCCTGTTCAGCTTCTTTCCCATCAATTCACTGTTGCTGCTGTAAATAACAGCATTTTCCCGGCTGATCCTCCCGTTCTTGTAAAGCTGTATCAGACTGGCATCCATGGTAATCATCCCCTCTTCCTGAGCCGTAGAAATTACACTGTCAATCTGATGAATCTTTGCTTCCCGAATCATATTTCTAATTGCATTATTTAAAAACATTATTTCAAAAGCAGGAATTTCTTTTCCGTCTGTTGTCGGAATCAGCTGCTGAGAAATCACCGCCTGCATTACCATGGAGATCTGAATCCGGATCTGCTGCTGCTGATCTGGCGGAAAACTGTCAATAATTCTATCGATCGTGTTGGCCGCTCCCACTGTATGAAGAGTAGAAATTACCAGATGTCCTGTCTCCGCTGCCGTCATCGCAGTCTTAATCGTTTCAAAATCCCGCATTTCTCCAAGAAGAATTACATCTGGAGCCTGACGAAGAGAGGCCCGCAGCCCACTGACATAGCTCTCCGTATCCGTGCCGATTTCTCTCTGGGTCACTACGCTTTTTTTATGGCGGTGCAGATATTCAATGGGATCCTCCAGAGTGATCACATGGGCATTTCGCGTTTTATTAATTTCATCAATGACACAGGCCAGGGTTGTGCTTTTTCCGCTTCCGGCCGGCCCTGTCACCAATACCAGCCCCTTTGTCATTTTTGCTATATTTATAATTGTCTGGGGCAGATGAAGCTCCTTTGGATCCGGCAGTTCAAAATTCACTACCCGAATAACCGCAGCCAGCGAATTGCGCTGTCGAAATACATTGGCCCGGAAACGGGCTACTCCCGGTACTGCGAAGGAAAAATCATCATCTCCGCAGGACGTTACCCGCTCCATGCTGCGTTCCCCTGCCGTGTGATACAGCTCAGTAATCAGCCGGTTCATTTCCTCCTGAAAAATTTTTTCTTCTCCTTTATGTACAATGGTTCCGCCCAGCTTAAAGCCGTAAGCCATGCCGGGTATTAAAAAAATATCAGATGCATGCTCCGCCACTGCCTGCTTTAAAATTTCTTCAATCATCCGCTTTCCCCTTCTCCTAAATTGTTCTTCCTGTCCTATTCCTCATCTGAACCACCGCACTCTGAGCAGCCTTCCTTATCAGGGCATTTCCCCTGTCCAGACAGGCATGGACCTGTCAATTTCATACTCTTCCCGGTTATATACATACCAGCTCTGAATCCTGTATTCCTCATCCGCCTCTGGCCGAAGCTCAATATGCAAAGCCTGTCCGAATTCCATTCCGATATCCGTCTGCACCAGACCGTCAAGATAATAGCTTCCCAGCTTCTCCTTGAAATAATCCTCCCGCCGAGCCCCGGCCAGCTTCTGCTCTTTCGCTTCCCGGAAAACCTGATGGACCATCTGGACAAAGGTCTCTCCTGCAGCGTCTGCCTCATAATAGGCCTGAACCGCCTTTGCATTTTTCTCTGCCAGACTCAAATCTCCTTTTGCACTGCTCAAAGACAAAAGACCAAATGTGGACAGACAGAGAATTACAAAAATTAAAATCAGGGAGGTCGTCCCGATATTTGCCTGTTTTCTCATTCCATCCCTCTCCTTACTCTGCCTGTTCCGGCACATATCTGGCTGTGGTCATAGTAAACAGCTGCTTCTGATCCCTCTGTCGAATAACCGTAATCTCTGCCGTCTCCAGACCGTTCTTTTCCTTCTGAGACAGAATTCCCATAAAAAATACATCTGATTCAGCTGCAGCCTGCTCCCCCTTCTGATCCAGGTACACCGTACAGACAGAGCTTTGGGAATCCTCATCCTTTTCTGTTTCTTCCGACTTTGAAGAAATAGCTCCTGTCTTTTCCTCCAGAAGCTCTTTTCCCCCGACTTTCCATGTTTCCGCCATGCTTTCTGCTATCATCACAGCCTGGTTTGTATCCTGAGCTAAGTGACTCATACGATCTGCTTTCACAAAAGCCATGACACAGATGCCAGAGCAGAGCAGGAAAAAGAAGACTGCCATAATCATCTCCAACATAAACATTCCTGAACCGGAACCATTCTTTTTATTCATAAGCGAAACCTCCGCTTCTGACAGAGAGAACCATCCGTCCGCCTCCTTCTCCCAGAGTTTCCGCCTCTATCAGGGATCCTTCTTTCGAGAGGCGAAGTCCGCTGCACTCCATAATTTCCAGTCCATCATCCAGCCCCAGCTCTGTTCCTTCTCTGGTAAACAGTTCACGGATACTGCCGTCCCGATAGTAAATCCAGGTATAATAATCCACCTGGCCTGCGCTCTGAATCAATTCCAGAACCGGAGTTCCGTCTACATCAATCACATCGACTGCTCCTTCTCGGTCTCCCTGACGCACCTTATTGGCAATATAGTGCAGGGCTACACTTCCCGTATCCTTATTCTCTGACCGGCTGCTGATATTTTCATAAACTCTGCTTCCAAAAAGAACGGTAAACAAAGCGCAAAGCAAAAACACAAGAAACAGCAGCATAGTAAACAGCAGATTCACACTTGCTCCTGCAGTTTTCTTTTTCTGGTTCATCTGCTACTCCCCCTGTTCTTCCAGCTCAGACACCGGAAACACTGTAATATCCGGCATTATATTAGACGCAAAGCCTTCATAAAACACATGATAACGCTCACGGTCAATAGCTATCCCATAATTTTCCTCCAGATATTCTACACTTGGCGGATATCTCCCCTCTATGGCATAGCACTGAACCGAGGCTCTGCGCACTGCCTGAACCAGATTCCGGGCCCCCTCTTCCTCTGTTCTGCGGGATAACTGTGATACTCCTGCTGTCATAAGGGCTGCCGCTGCCAGTACCACGGCCACAGAGCCTGTCAGGCTGAACCACATTTTAAAATCACATTTTTTTCTCATGGCATCTCCTAACCGATGGCTGACAAAACTCCCGCCAGCGGAAGCATAACAGACAACAGTACCAGTCCTACTGCCACTGCCAGTACCGCTACCATCGTCGGTTCAAATCTGGCAACCATGGTATCAATCGCTGTCTCCGCCTCTTTTTCATAATCATCGGACAGCTTCTCCATCACCTGATCCAGACTTCCGCTTCTTGCACCTACCCGTATCATCTGAATATGAAATCCACTGAAGAGACCTGTTTTCTTCAGTGCCTCATAATATCCTGCTCCGCATTCCAAATCCTCCGCGCATTCCTTCAGTTTTTCTTCCACCAGACTGTTCTCAACCAGTTCTCCCGCCAACTCCATTCCTTTTTCCAGCTCCATACCGCTGCGGAGAGTCAGAGCCAGAACGGATGTAAACCGGCGTCCCGCCACGGCCAAAGCCAGTCTGCTCCTTCGTTTCATACTCTCTGTCAGTTTTTCTGCCAAGCGGAATGTTTTTCCAAATCTGGACGCTGTCCATACTGCCAGAGCAGCAGCTGCTGCTATCCCGGAAAGGATCAGTGCCCCGCCGCTGAAAATTCCTCCAAAACGAATGGCTGTCTGAGATAAAGGTGACATCTGTGCCCCCAGCTGCTCATACACTCCTTCAAATACCGGCATTACCTTGGTAAACAGCACAAACAGGACTGTAAGCAGCATAAAAACCATTATCACAGGATAGGTAAGTGCATTCTGAATACTCCGCATAAGCTGAAATTCCTTTTCATAATACACAGACAAATCCTTCATCATCTGATCCAGGGTCCCTGTCTGATGTCCCAGCTTTGCCATTTTCACTACATAGGAAGGAAACTCTCCTGTCCGTTCCAAAGCCGAAAACAGGGGTTCTCCCAGCTCCACATCCTCAGCAAGCCCCTGAAGCAGCTTCTTTTCCTCCTGGGTACGGGCATCCTCTGCCATAACAGAAAGCCCCTCATCCAGAGGAACTGCTGATGATAAAAGCAGAGAAACCTGCAGGCAAAATGCCGACAGGTTCCCTGCTGAATAAATTCCGCTCTTTTTCTTTTTCTTCTCTTCCATCCCCAGTCACCTCTAATAGGAATATTTACTTCGGTAATTAGCTCCATCTCCGATATATTGCTTCACTGCGTCCGTATTTCCACCAGAAGAGGCAAAAGTGGGATCCATCAGTTTCCAGCTGACTCCGTCAAAATAAATGAAATTGTCCACCCAGCCCATTTCCTTAATATAAACATCCACCCATGCATGATATACGTCCCCTGTATATCCTACAACAAGCTTCGTCGGAATATCCTGAGAACGGAGCATGGCTGTCATAACTGCTGCATAGTCAAAACAAATTCCTGTTTTTGATGCCAGCACCTGATCCACATTGGGAAGATAGCCAGACTGGACAGACTGAGCCTTTGCATAGTCATAATTCATATTCCCAACAACATATTCATAAACGGCCTTTACCTTCCCAATCTCATCAACTGCGCCTGATGTTACCTGCTGTGCCAGAGAAACGGCCGCACTGTTTTCTGTAAAATTTATATACTGATTTGGATACAGAAACGGCGAAAATTCATCCTTCAAAGATACATTGACATTCTGGCTCATAACCTGAGAATACTGATTCCCTGATACCTGTTCAAAAACCTTCACGGAATAGCTGCCGTTTCCCTCAGAAAAAGGAAAAACCTCATAGGCATTTCTTGCATTCAGATCATAAGTATAAATCACTGCTCCATTGGAAATCTGAACCTTGATTTTCGGAACTCCGCCGGTATAGCGGATCATACAGTAGCCTTCCCCTGTATTAGAAGCATCCAGAACAGCAATCCCGTTGCCATAGACTGCCGTTCCTGCTGCCTGGGGTGTCCGAACCTGCGCCCATGCCTGTGACTGCGGTCCCTGACAAAGGCACAGAACTGCGCCTGCTGCTGCGGCCAGAAAAAAAACTCTATGCTTTTTCATACTTATCATACTCCTTTTACTGCCTCACTGCCCGGCTTCCAAAAACTCTATCCTGTTGTACTGCTTACTGCACCTCTATCCCATGATTCTCTGCCGGACAATCTCATAAGCAAGAACACTGGCAGCAACAGAGGCATTCAGGGAATCAATATCTCCCTTCATAGGAATCGATGCCGTCATATCACATTTTTCCCGTACCAGTCTGCTGACTCCACTTCCCTCATTTCCAATAACAAGACCGATAGGCCCTTTCAGATTCATGCGGTACATCATTTCTCCGCCCATGTCTGCGCAGACAAACCACATTCCCTGCTTTTTCAATTCCTCGATGGTGCTTCCCAGGTTTGTCACCTTGGCCACAGGCGTATAATTTAACGCCCCTGCTGAGGTTCTGGCTACAGTAGCTGTCAGTCCGGACGCCCGATGCTTGGGAATAATCACGCCATGCGCCCCTGCCAGATTGGCAGTACGGATAATAGCTCCCAGATTGTGCGGATCCTCAATTCCATCCAGCAGGAAGAGGAAGGGCGGTTCTCCCTTTTCTCTGGCTGCCTCCAGCATATCTTCTACCTGGGCATACTCATAGGCTGCCGCATAGGCAATCACACCCTGATGCTTTCCTGTTTCCGACATCTGATCCAGACGTTCTCTCGGTACAAAAGAAATAATAGCATCGTGCTTTCTTGCCTCTCTGACAATGCTCTGAACCGGCCCGTCCTTGCATCCGTCCTGAACAAACAGCTTGTCAATGGTTTTTCCGGAGCGGAATGCTTCCATTACTGCATTGCGCCCCTCTATGGTCAGTTCTTCGTATCTCATGAAAATTCTCCAATCCTCTCTAATCCGTCATGTACCAGCTTTAAAAGCCGCTCATACTGCCCGGTCAGATACAGGTATCCAACCAAGGCCTCAAATCCTGTAGCCATTCTGTAATCCCGAATAGACGCATTCTTGGCAGATGAAGCGGAATGGGCATTGCGCCCCCGTTTATAGACAGCTGTTTCTTCCTCTGTCAGCTCCTCCTGAAGCGCCTGTATCATCCTGGCCTGCGCCTCCGCCTTCACCAGACTGGCGCTTTTTTTATGCATCTTATTCACCTGCATACTGCCCCGGTTCATCACTCTTGTACGAATCAGAACCTCGTACACTGCGTCTCCCATATAGGCCAGAGCCAGAGGAGAATAGCTGCACACATCTATAGGCTCCAACTGGAGCGCTTCCTTCATCAGGGATGGAATCTTTATGCTCTCTTCCATTTCACACCCTCTCTGGTATCCTCCAGAATAATGCCCATATCCAGAAGCTTCTGACGAATCTCGTCGGCAAGAGCAAAATTTCTTTCCTTTCTGGCCTGCTGTCTGGCAGCAATCATCTCTTCAATCTCCGCTTCCAAAGCATCAGCCTTCCGCTCTGTGATAATTCCCAGAACATCGCAGAGCCTTGCAATGGTGTCTTTCAGATAATCCACATATGCTTTGCTGCTGGTTTCACAGGCTGTGCTGTTGCTTAACTTAACCAGCTCAAATACTGCAGAAACTGCATCTGCTGTATTGAAGTCATCATCCATGGCAGCCTCATACTTAGCAATCAGCTCTTTTGCAGCTGCCACATCTGCCTGTTCTTTCTCTGTCAGCACATCTCCGGAAGCCTTTCCATCCAGATCTCTGAGACGATCCATTGCTGTCAAAATCCGCTCCAAACTGTTTTTCGATGCTTCCATCAAATCTGCACTGAAATTCAGAGGGCTGCGGTAATGGGCGCTCAGCATAAAGAACCGAAGCACCTGGAGATCGTATTTTTCACCAATTTCACGGACTGTAAAGAAATTTCCAAGAGATTTGGACATCTTTTTATTGTCAATATTCAGGAAGCCATTGTGCATCCAGTAGGTGGCAAACGGCTTTTCATTGGCTGCCTCAGACTGTGCAATCTCATTTTCATGATGGGGGAAAATCAGATCCTCACCGCCTGCATGGATATCAATCTGATCTCCCAGATATTTTTTAGACATCACAGAGCATTCAATATGCCAGCCCGGCCGTCCCTGGCACCAGGGAGACTCCCAGTAAGGCTCACCCTCTTTTTTCGGCTTCCAAAGCACAAAATCAGACGGATCCTCTTTATCATCCTCACCAGTTACCTTCAGTTCACGGAATCCTGACTGAAGCTCATCCAGATTCTTATGAGACAGCTTGCCATAATCTGCAAAAGAGGATGTACGGAAATATACAGTACCGTCCTTTGCCACATAAGCATGGCCCTTGTCAATCAGTGTCTGGATCATCTCCAGCATACCGCAGATTTCCTGGGTTGCCTGAGGATGAACCGTGGCCGGCTTAACGTTCATATCAGCCATATCCTTTTTGCACTCTGCAATATACCGGCTGGAAATAGTATCTGCATCCACGCCCTCTTCAATGGCCTTCTTGATAATCTTATCATCCACATCGGTAAAATTGGATACAAAGTTCACCTCATATCCCTTATATTCAAAATACCGCCGTACTGTATCAAACACAATCATGGGACGGGCATTTCCAATGTGGATGAAATTATAAACCGTTGGTCCACACACATACATCTTTACCTGTCCCGGTGTCAGCGGAACAAACTCTTCTTTTCTTCTGGATAAGGTATTAAATATTTTCATAATACTGATTGCTTTCACGAAAAATAGGTACACATCTGGTACATATCCTCGTTTTTCCTTTCCTAAAATTTTTCTCCCTTGCTTTTTATGGCTTTCGCCAATGCTCCAGCGCTGCCATCAGCCTTCTTTCCCCTGATGAAACCAGCCTGCTTTCACAATTGATGGCTACGCTTCCTGACAGCAGCCTGAGCAGCCGCCTCCTAAAGTCCGGCTGTCATTGACAAAATCCCGCATATGGGACAGAAGCGCCACAGCCTGGGCAGCAATGCCTTCTCCTGATCCGGTAAATCCAAGCCCCTCTTCAGTAGTTGCCTTTACGCTGACCTGATTCGTCTCCAGGTGAAGCGCATGAGCGATGTTTTCTGCCATCTGCGGGCGGAAGGCCGCCAGCTTCGGTCTCTGAGCAATAATGGTAGAATCAATATTCTCCACTGCATACCCGGATTCCTCCAACAATTCCCCTACCTTTTCCAGCAGCTTCATGCTGGATATTCCCTTATATGCCGGATCTGTATCCGGAAAATGCTGTCCAATATCTCCCAGCGCCGCTGCTCCCAGCAGCGCATCCATAATGGCATGAACCAGAACATCCGCGTCAGAATGGCCTGCCAGCCCCTTTTCATAGGGAATGTCTACGCCTCCCAGAATCAGCTTCCGCCCTTCTGTCAGCTTATGGACATCATACCCCTGTCCGATTCTCATAATGATATTCTCCTTTTTTAATTTCTTTCCTCAGACAATAAACCGCAGCTTTCTGGAAACACACCGCAGGTGAATATCTGTCTGGCAACAGCAGCTCTCTCCGTCTGCATGAACTGGAAGCGGTCTGTTTACATGGATCTGCGCCTCCTTGCACCGGAAAAACCTTACGCCTCTGTGACGGCCGATTTTTCGGAACCAGGCATCTGTCAGAACCGGAAGAAGCCGAAGTCTGGACGTACCATGAACAACACAGATCTCCAGCTCTCCATTTGAGGAATCTGCCCTGGGAGCAAACTGAAATCCGCCCCCTTCATAGGGGTGAATGTGGGATGATATAAAATAAATATGATTAAATTCCACCCGCCTCACTCCGTCCAGCAAAAGATAGCCAGATGCAGGCTTTGTCACAAGCAGCTGCTTTAACCCCATAAGGATATAAAACATCCGTCCAAAGCTTCCAACAATCCGCCTAGTTTTTCTGCCCATAGTCAAAATGTTGTGGCAGACTGCCCCGTCCAGCCCAATTCCGCTGCTGACTGCAAAACGGCGATGGACTGGTTCTTCCAGCTCATAAGACAGAATGCCATAATCCAGCTCTACAAACTGTCTGGGATTCATAATCCGCTTCAGACATCTGTAGGGACTTCTCGGCAGCTTCAGCCCTCTGGATAAATCATTGCCCATTCCCATAGGAATGTAGCCGACTGTAATCCTGCTGCTGAAAGAAAGCCCGTTGATCACCTCATTCACCGTTCCATCCCCGCCTACAATCACAATTGTCCGCGGCTCTCTGCAGTTTCTGGAAAGCTCCTCTGCAAAACGGCAGGCATCTCCTCTGGCTTCTGTCATCAACACCTGATATTCTGTTCCGGACCGCAAAAGCCTGCGTTCCAGTCTTCTCCATATTTTTTCGCCCTGTCCGCAATGTGCGTCCGGATTCACGATAAAATAGTACATGGAAAACCTCCCACTGTATACTATAATAGAGTATAACATAAAATCCGGAAAACAACTAAGAAAATTTATATAAACTCTTTTTTGAAAGAAAAAAGCCGCAGAACCATTTTCTGTCCTACAGCCTTTCCTGTTTTTAAATATTCAGCTTATTACTTTCTGTCCCGCGGTTTTTCTTGCAGCCGCATAATCTGTCTCGTACACCAGAGGATACATCAGATATGCCAGAATCAGCGCGCCTACCACATCCAGTACGGAATGCTGCTTTAAAACCACAGTAGACATACAAATCAGAACCATAGTCACAAAGGACCCCCGCCTCAGCCATACTTTATCCCGCAAAGCTGCACTGTTCATCACAGAACAGTGAACGGCCACAGAATTGTATACATGGATACTGGGAAATACATTGGTAGAGGTATCTGCCACATGAAGCATGGAAACCAGCCAGCTGCAGAAATTCTTCTGGGGATCTACCTCTATCCGAAGATCTGTTCCATTTGGAAAAAAGGTACAGATAATCAGACTGATGGTCATTCCCACAAACAAAAAACCGCACAGTCTGTAATAATCCTGCCTGTTTGTAAAAAAGAAATACGCAATTGCCCCTGCCACATAAACAAACCAGAACAGATAGGGAATAATAAAATATTCGTTAAATGGAATATAATCATCCAAAGCTGTATGCATCACCGCATAATCTCCCGTCACAGTCTGCTCCAGATAAAGAAACCACGGCAGGTACAGAAAGGCGTATGACAGCACCCATACATGCCCATACTTTTTTAACAATGTTTTCACTTGACTCTCCTTTCTGCCTAATCAACTTGTTTTTTCGGATTATAGCACACCCGAGAACAGAGTACAATAAAATTTTTCTATCTAATCTATGTAATTTTTCTTAAAAATAAACATCCACCATATGGCAATTTCTGCAAACGAAATACCTTTTTATACAAAAAAGAAGTTCGCGGGCTTCTCAGGCTGCGGCAGGCCGCTTCTGCGACAAAATTCTCCGCCGCCGCATGACGTTCCCAACGAAGCGTTTTTCTGCCATAAAGCACACTTTCTCCTATAATACAAAAAATCCCCTGAACAACTCAGAGGATTCAAGTAGCGGAAGGGAGATTCGAACTCTCGACACTACGGGTATGAACCGTATGCTC
>ERZ836760.207-NODE-207-length-95852-cov-6.164535_pt1 | contig 95852 bp, 84 predicted proteins | sample MGYA00519941_ERZ836760 | MGnify/ENA primary metagenome ERZ836760 (study PRJEB31850, sample SAMEA3708807) | human gut metagenome | biome: human gut; feature: human-associated habitat; material: faeces | place: China | collected 2014 ... | reverse complement strand
CACGGCACTTATATTTTGCGCAGCGGGATACCACCCCGGCCTGCTTCGGACCTTTCGTGACTATTCTTAAATTTTTACTTTCCTTCGTAGGTGATTGCGGACTCTACGTCGTATCCGGCAAGGCGCTCCCGTCCTTTGAGGCCTGCAAGCTCCATCACGAAGCAGAGCTTTACGACCTTGCCGCCCAACTGCTCAATGAGGCCTACAATGGCCTCGGTGGTGCCGCCGGTGGCAATGAGGTCATCCACGACTACTACTTTCTGGCCCGGTTTGATGGCATCCTTGTGAATCTCGATCTCAGCGGAGCCATACTCCAGATCATACTTTGCAGTGATGGTCTCTCTTGGCAGCTTGCCCTTCTTGCGGATCGGAACAAAGCTCTTGTGCTCTGCGTAGGCAACCGGCACACCGAAGATAAAGCCGCGGGATTCTGGTCCTACAACCACATCATATTCCAGATCTTTTACCATTTCACGGATGCTGTCAATAGCCAGTGCCAGTCCGTCTGCATCCTGCAAAATGGAGGTAACATCGCGGAAAATGATTCCCGGCTCCGGGAAGTCCGGAATGCTTACTACGTAATCCTCTAACTTTTTCATCTCTGTTCTCCTTTATTCGAGCGTTCGGAAACGCTTTATTTATGATTGTCTGCGCACTGCGCATCCATTCCGGCACTGCTACCGTAATACCTTCATCAGGTTCTTTACTTCCTTCTGGCACACATCCTCCTGGAAGGAGCCGTACTCATAAAAGCAATAGCCGGATACCGATCCGCTGGCACGCCCGACTTCCACCTGGCGGCTGATGATATCATCGTAGCGTTTCCATTCCGGAATTCCGGTATTGTCCCGCGCGCTGCTTCCGGCTTTATACATTGCCAGGCCTATATACAGCTTCGCGTGGCCCTTCTTTACCAGGCTGATCCAGGTCTTTAAGTTATTCTCAAACGCAAAGGGAGCCGGACTGCCGTTCGACAGCTGATGCTCAAAGCCCCAGTAAATCTGCGGCATAATATAATCCACATAGCCATCATGAGACAGCCAGGTGTCTATGTCTGTAAACAGACGGTTATCACTGCGCAGATGATCCACATAGCCCTCCGGGCTGATGCCGAACTGGGCGGAAGGCCTTGCCTCTTTGACTGCCTTATAGACGCCGCAGATCAGTTCATTGACATTTTCCCGCCTCCACTGGGCGATGCTTAAGCTGCTGCCGGAAGCCTCGTATTCCGGCTTGTCAAACCAGCGGCTTTCCTTGCTGTTGTCCACTTCCGGATAAAAATAATCGTCAAAGTGAATGCCGTCCACTGTATATTTCTGCGCAATTTCCCGCACACCGTTGATGATAAGTTCCCGTACCTGCGGAATGGCCGGGTTGAAGTAATAAGCGCCATTCTGTTTTAAAACCCAGCGATCATTGGAAGGATTCCCATCCGTCAGCCACTCTTTCGCCGGGTTCTGGTCGGAAACCTGATCCCAGGTGTTATGATAGCCGGTCACGCGGTATGGATTAACCCAGGCATGGATCTGCAGGCCCTTATTGTGGGCTGCTTTCACAAAGATCGCAAACGGATCGTAGCCGGGATTCTGTCCCTGGGTTCCCGTCACAAAACGGGACCACGGAAAATATGCGGACGGATACATGGCATCCGCATCCGGGCGCACATGCACAAATACTGCATTCATCTTCAATTCCAGGCAGCGGTCCAGCATTTTATCTACTTCATGCTTGAAGGATTCCTGATCTGCCGGAAGCCGTTCCCAGTCCAGATAGGAAATCCATACGCCCCGCAGCTCATCGGAGCGGATGACCGATGCCGACGGAGCGGCAAAGGCCGTGACCACACCAGTCTGTAAAATCATCAGGCACGCAAACAGCAGGCTAAACGCCTGTTTCAGTCTCAGGCGCAGTTTTCCCGCGTCCCGATTCAGTTTCTTTTGTATCAGCATTCCAGCACCTCCCGGATGTCATTCCAAACGGGTTGTTCTTGCATTCCCGCATCCTTTTTACCATTATTTTTATAGATAGTATAGCAAAGGACACAGGAAAGAACAAGGAAACAAATCCTTAAGAAAAACCATCGAAATAGGTTACCGGTCCAGCAGAAATTCGCTTAAAACCACGTTGCTGACATCAATTCCAAGCTCTGTTAAGCGCACCATGGGCGCGTCGACTTCAATGAGCCCCTGCTGTTCCAGCTTCTTTAAGGCATCCCCGTAGACATTCCACATATTCTGCCCGAAGCGGTCCAGAAATTCACTTCCTGACACGCCCTTCATCATGCGCAGGCCCACAAACATGAATTCCTCCATTTTGTCTTCCAGAGAAAGCTCCTCAATGTCACGGGCAGCCGCTCCGCCTTCGTACAGGTTCAGGGACAGATACTCCTGCAGATTTTCCGTATTATGGTAACGGTAGCCGTAGGTGTAGGAGGATGCGCCAAGGCCAAGCCCCAGGTACTCCACACCGGTCCAGTATCCAATATTATGGCGGCACTCATACCCTTTTTTCGCGTAATTGGAAATCTCGTAACGCTCATAGCCATGGGCGGACATCATCTCTTTCGTCAGGTGATACATTTCCCGGTCCGTATCCTCGGCCGGAAGGTCCGGCAGTGTCATGACCGCCGCCCGGGCCGCCACCTCGGCCGCTGTCTTCGGTGCCGGAAGAGTTCCAGCCATTTGCGCCCCGCAGTCCAATTTTCTCTGCGGCTCCCCAAACCGCTCATAGAAAGGCGTTCCTTTCTCAATGATCAGGCTGTAGGCAGAGATATGCTCCGGTTTCAGCATCATGACTTTCTTCAGTGTATTTTTCCAGGAATACACATCCTGTCCGGGAAGGGCGGACATCAGGTCCACATTGATATTTTTAAAGCCTGCCTGTCTTGCCCGCTGATAGCTCTTTAGAAAAGAGTCGAAAGAATGGATGCGCCCCAGATATTTCAGTTCTTTGTCATCTGCGGACTGCAGGCCGATGCTTAAGCGGTTTACGCCACTCTGGCGGTACACCTCCAGCTTTTCCATGGTCAGGGTTCCCGGATTGGCTTCCATAGTGATCTCCGCATCCAGGGAGATATCAAAATTCTCAGACAGCGTCGCGAACAGCTCCATGATCAGATCCGCCGGAAGAATGGACGGAGTACCGCCGCCCACAAAGATCGTGGACACACGGTACTCCTGAAAATTCGGGCCCTGGCCGCAGATTTCCTCCAGCAGCTTGTCCATATAGTCCCGGTACACCCGCTCTGGCACCGCAAAGGACAAAAAGTCGCAGTAGGCGCACTTGCGGGCGCAGAATGGGATGTGAATATAAAGTTCCAGTTCTCGTTTACTCATCGTCTAATTTCAGAACACTCATGAATGCCTTCTGCGGGATCTCTACATTGCCCACCTGACGCATTCGTTTCTTTCCTTCCTTCTGTTTTTCCAGAAGCTTTTTCTTACGGGAGATATCGCCACCGTAGCACTTCGCCAGGACATCCTTACGCATGGCCTTGACGGTCTCACGGGCAATGATTTTTCCGCCCACAGCCGCCTGGATTGGAATCTCAAACAGATGGCGCGGAATCTCCTCTTTCAGCTTCTCGCACATCTTTCTGCCGCGCTCGTAAGCGGAATCCGCATGCACGATGAAGGACAGGGCATCCACTTCTTCTTTATTGATGAGGATATCAAGCTTCACCAGTTCTGAGGTTTCATAGCCCTTCATGTCATAGTCGAAGGACGCGTAACCTCTGGAACGGGATTTTAACGCGTCAAAGAAATCGTAGATGATCTCGTTTAACGGAAGGTCATACTTTAAGAGTGCTCTCGTCTCCTCAATATATTCCATGCCATGGTAAACGCCGCGGCGCTCCTGGCACAGAGTCATAATGGCCCCCACAAACTCCGTGGTCACCATGATCTCCGCGCTGACGATCGGCTCCTCCATGTACTCGATCTCAGTCGGGTCCGGCAGGTTAGACGGGTTGGTCAGCTCGATCATCTCGCCGTTTTTCTTGTGAACACGGTACACAACGCCTGGTGCAGTGGTAACCAGATCCAGGTTGTACTCGCGTTCCAGACGTTCCTGAATGATTTCCAGATGCAAAAGTCCAAGGAAGCCACATCGGAAACCAAAGCCCAGGGCAATGGAAGTCTCCGGCTCAAAATACAGGGACGCATCGTTTAACTGCAGCTTTTCCAGGGCGTCGCGCAGATCGTTGTACTTTGCGCCATCCGCCGGGTACAGGCCACAGTAAACCATGGAAGTAACTTTTTTATAGCCCGGAAGCGGCTCAGCGCACGGACGATTTGCGTCGGTAATGGTATCACCCACCCGGGTATCTTTCACGTTCTTGATGCTGGCGGTGATATAACCAACCATACCGGCACTCAGCTCGTCACACGGAATAAACTGGCCTGCGCCGAAGTAGCCAACCTCAACGACCTCTTCCTGGGCTCCGGTTGCCATCATGCGGATCAGGGTTCCCTTCTTCACGGTTCCCTCTTTGATACGGCAGAACACGATCACGCCCTTGTACGGGTCGTACAGGGAGTCAAAGATCAGGGCCTGCAGCGGTGCCTCCGGATCTCCAACCGGAGCCGGAACCTTGTGGACAATGGCTTCCAGAACATCTTCCACATTCAGTCCGGTCTTTGCGGAAATGCGCGGCGCGTCATGCGCTTCAATACCGATAACATCCTCGATCTCATCCGCAACCCAGTCCGGTCTTGCGCTTGGCAGGTCGATCTTGTTGATGACCGGGAACACATCCAGGTCATGATCCAGCGCCAGATACACATTCGCCAGAGTCTGGGCTTCGATGCCCTGGGCTGCGTCTACCACAAGAATAGCGCCGTCACAGGCTGCCAGGCTTCGGGATACCTCGTAGTTAAAGTCCACATGTCCCGGGGTGTCGATCAGATTAAAAATATACTCTTCTCCATCTTTCGCGTGGTAGACGGTGCGTACAGCCTGAGACTTGATGGTAATGCCGCGCTCCCGCTCCAGATCCATATTATCCAGTACCTGGGCCTGCATCTCACGGCTGGTCAGAAGACCGGTCATCTCAATGATGCGGTCGGCCAGGGTAGATTTGCCGTGGTCAATGTGGGCGATGATACAGAAGTTGCGGATCTTGCTTTGGTCCATTGATGCCATGTATTTATTTCCTCCAATAACGTATAGGGTCTAATTTGTCAATTTATAATGATATCATTTTTTCATTCTCCTTGCAAGACGCTATCTGCCGCCTCTGCCAATAATTCCATGGCATTCCAGACCTCTTCCTTTGTGCTGGTCTGGGCTCCGGCCTCGATCAGAGAGGAACGGCCCCTCAGATGCAGGTTATAGCGCAGGCCTTTTAAGTAAATTTTCCTGGTAAATCCCGGATAGCGGCCACAGGCCAGCTGCATCTGAAAGCAGAAGGCCAGGTTTTCCTGCAGATACGGATTTGGCAGGTAGGCAATCTCGCCCTCCGGCGTACGGCTCATTCCCTGAAAGAACATGATCTTTGCCGTGGGCTTCCCCTGAATTTCCTGTACCAGCCGCAGAGAATCCGAAACGCCGTCCCGGTGCAGATCCAGGATCACCTCAATGGTGGGATGCTCCTGCAGGATTCCCTGCACGCCCTCCAGCGCGTAGGTATAGGCCCGGCTTCGCTCCAGCTTTCCCTCTTTCCGGTCATAAGCCGTGGTGTCGTGTATCACGTTCCAGCCCCGCTGCCTTAAAAGCTCTGCCAGATAACTCCCTGCCCCTGCTACGCTGGCGTCCGGGTTCTGCGGGCCGTAGTCCGCGTAGGTCTCGCTGGCATGGGTGTGGTAGATGAGGATCTGAGGCACATCAGGATTCTTCGTTAAGCGTACATCAGTTCCAAGAAGCTTCTCCACCTTCATGAGGCCGCGGTCCGCCGTAGTGGAGGCATGCACGCTGAAATACTGCTTCATAAGATAGTCGTAATCATGGAGACGCGCAAGACTCGACGCAGAAAGCGCGCTCCCCGCGCCAGTCTGTTCCGTTTTCATTCCATCTGCCCCAGTACTCTCCTGTTCCCTGTCCGCTGCGCCCGCATTCCCGTCCTCGCCTTGCCATGAACGATTTCCCACCGCCACCGTTCCTTCTCCGCCCGTCTCCTCCGCATACGAAAACAGGTATCCGTACCGTTCGTACGCATACCTGTATGTCTCATAAACCGCATAGGCGGGATCTCTCCGCACGGATTCTTCTTTCTGAAACCTCGCCGCCGGGCAGCAAATCTGCAGACACAGTGCCAGAAGCCCTCTTACTGCCCAGACCAGCAGATTACTCAAAACGGACGATTTCCTTTTTCAGCCGCTTCATGATTTTCTTCTCCAGACGGGAAATATAAGATTGTGAGATACCCAGACGGTCTGCCACTTCCTTCTGCGTCATCTCTTCTCCCTCCGCATTTTTTAATCCATAGCGCAATTCCACAATGGTTTTCTCCCGCGGGCTCAAACGGTCAATGGCGGACTTTAGCAGCTGCCGCTCTGTCTCATCCTCCAGTCCACGATAGATGATATCATCATCGGTCCCGAGAATATCTGATAAAAGCAGTTCATTTCCGTCCCAGTCCACATTGAGCGGCTCATCAATGGACACCTCTGCCTTCGTCTTACTGCTGCGGCGCAGATACATAAGGATCTCATTCTCGATGCAGCGGGAAGCATAGGTAGCCAGCTTAATATTCTTCTCCGGATTAAAGGTATTGATGGCCTTGATCAGACCGATGGTGCCGATGGATATCAGATCCTCCACCCCCACAGCCGTATTGTCAAATTTCTTTGCTATGTACACCACCAGGCGCAGATTATGTTCAATCAGAAGAGACCTTGCCTCCTTCTCGCCCTCGGTTCCCAGAAGCGAAATCATTTCCGCTTCCTTTTTGCTTTCCAGCGGCGGAGGCAGGATATCCGCACCGCCAATATAGTGAACTTCCCCCTTCTTCTGCCACAGCATTGCGGTAAAAGAAGGAACTGCCTTAAACTGAAAACGATTTGGTACTGAAACTTTAACGATCACTTTTCCATCCTCCAGGTCTCTGTATTATAGTTCTCCATGCAGAAGCATCTCGTATTTGTGCCGTGCGGACAACGGAGTCTCGCTGATGGCCACCCACGGACGTTCCAGCACGCGGACCAGCCGCTCCTGCTGCCACACCTCTATCCGGTCCATGCGGACAGCAGCCAGAATTCCATGTTCTTTTCCTAGCGAGCAGAAGGGAACGTACAGGACTTCCGAAACCGGTTCACCAAACTCCCGGCAGACACTCTGTTCCAGAATGTGGACCGGCTGATGGCCGTAGGGCTCATACAGCTGGTTTCCCGTATCCCGCAAGGCCCGGACGGTTCTCTGCTTTCCCTGGTAATACAGCGTCACCTCATAGAGACTGTTCCGGAGCGTCATTCCATTTTTAAGAACCACGGTTCCGGCCCACAGCATTCCCCCGGCCGCGCCAAGCGCCAGGCTGAACCGCTGAAAGGTCCAGGGCGGCGTTTCCAGTGCCACAAACACGCCGCCGGTCAGAGCTGCGGTCATCCACAGCACCGTGACCCACCGCAGCATTTCCAAAAGACTGCAGCGTCCAAAAGCAGTCCGCGCCATGAGCACCGCCGGAACCACCAGTTCCAGAAGGATCCAGACAGGAAGCGGCAGTTTGGGAAAAAACACCAGGGCACACCCCGCCGCCGCCCCCACGGCAGCCCCCAGAAGCAGCCTCCCTTTTCGTTTCTTCAGAGGTATCTGCAAAACCAGTCCGGTAAGAAGCAGTAAGGACAGGTCCGCAAACAGATTCACCAGAAAAAGCAGATCCAGATACAGTGTTTCCGTCATTGCGCCCGCGTCCTCCCGCCGTCATGAGCATTGCCCTCATAACCATTCTCACTGCTCATGTCCATCATTATAATCATTCTGAGGAGAAAATTTTGTCAAACGGATGGAGCGGATTCCCGTTTTTGAACGACAAAAAAAGACAGAAGGCCAAATCTGGTCTTCTGTCTTTGTCGATTCCTGCGTTTTGCTTATCTCTTATTCTTTAAGAAATCCGGAATATTGATCTGAGTCTGGTTTAACGGACGATAGGAACCCTGGCTCGGTGCTGCGGCCTGCGCAGAAGCAGTCTGCTGCGGAGCCTGAGTCTGAAGCGTTTTTACAGCCGGAGCCTGTGCGTGAAGCTGCGGAGCTGCCTTCGGTGCAGTTGCGCTTGCCTCAGCAGCAGCGGTGCGGCTCTGGGTGTTTAAGTTTAAACTGGACGGCATTTTCGGCTTAAAGTTTCCGAACTCAGCCATAGCCTTGTTCACCGGAGTGTTTGCGTGAGCGTCCAGACCGGTTGCGATTACGGTGATGGTAGCCTCGTCCTGAGCGTTCTCGTCATACATAGCACCGAAGATGATGTTTGCGTCATCTCCAGCCAGCTCCTGAACATAGCTTGCTGCCTCGTTTGCCTCGATCAGGCTGATATCACCGGAAATATTGATGATAACGTGGGTAGCGCCCTCGATGGTGGTCTCTAACAGCGGGCTCGCTACTGCCTGCTTAACAGCCTCAACAGCCTTGTCATCACCCTTGGCATGTCCAATACCGATATGAGCAATACCCTTATCGGTCATAACAGTCTGAACATCTGCGAAATCGAGGTTGATCAGACCCGGTACATTGATCAGGTCGGTGATTCCCTGAACTGCCTGCTGTAGCACTTCGTCTGCTTTCTTTAAAGCATCCGGCATGGTGGTTCTGCGGTCAACGATCTCAAGAAGTTTGTCATTCGGGATCACGATGAGGGTATCAACGCTTGCCTTTAAGTTCTCGATTCCTGACAGAGCGTTGCTCATACGTGCCTTTGCCTCGAAACGGAACGGCTTGGTTACAACACCAACAGTCAGGATTCCCATGTCTTTTGCGATTTTCGCGATGACCGGAGCTGCACCGGTACCGGTACCACCGCCCATGCCACAGGTAACAAATACCATGTCTGCGCCCTTGATAGCCTGTGCGATCTCCTCAGAGCTCTCCTCTGCTGCCTTCTGGCCAACCTCCGGCTTTGCGCCTGCTCCTAATCCTTTGGTCAGCTTCTCACCGATCTGCATGGCGGTCGGTGCCTTACAGAACTGCAGTGCCTGTTTATCTGTGTTGATGCCGATGAACTCCACACCCGCGATATTCTCATCTACCATGCGGTTTACTGCATTGTTGCCGGCACCGCCGACACCGATCACAATGATCTTTGCGGAGTTTTCCGCTTCATTTATCTTAATCTCTAACAAGACTGATTCCTCCTTAACTTCTTTCATTGGCCTTTTGTAACATTTTTGTAACATTATATCAAAAACTAGTCTAGTAAATACTATAGGTGATTTCTCAAAAAATATCAACCGTTTTTTTCGCAAAAAAGCCGAAAAACTAGCCCTTTGGCTTAAAGGTATACATGGGGTTAGTCCTGGTCTCATCGTAATTATCCAGATACAGGATTCCGCTCTTTCCTTCCAGCTGCGGGAGCATGTCCCCAAGCTCCGCGATTTTGCCGTTGAGACCTTCATTGCTGCCCAGGATCACCTCAATCTCCCCCATGTAGAGCGTGGCCTCACCCAGAGTGTTGTACTGGATCTTGTCCACACTCAGGTCATAGATGGACAGGATCTGGGTCAGGTTTAAGATTTCCTCAAAAACCCGCTCACTCTCCACCGGGAGCTTCTGGTAAAGGACGATATGACCGAATTTCAGGCCCGTAATCCACGGAATGCCGTGAAGCTTCTGACTGGAGCTTTCCACGATGATACCGTCCTTGTCAAAGTACATATAGCTGCTCATATAGGACACATAACCCACCACGCTCTTCTCGTAGACAATGATCTCCGCCCGGTTCAGGCTCTTGATCACCAGCTTGTAATCCTCCACGAATGGAATTTTCTCATGCTTTCCGAAATGTTCGCGCAGGTAACAGAGCACCGTACTGCGGCTCGCGTTGTCCGGAAACACCAGATCTACTACCTGTTCATCTGTATATTTTTCATTTCCCGTAACCGTGATCTCCCGGATCCGGATGGAGCACACGCCCGCTATGATCACAAGCAACAGAAATAACGCTGCCAGAAGGATCGCCATTTTTTTCTTGCCTGGTCCATATTCCATCTGTTTCTTTTCTCCTATCGTCTGAAAAGATATTCTCCGCCTGCGAAAGCAGTTCGATGCGGGCTCCTGCTCCGGCCAGATCCCGGCAGATATCCTCGTAGCCACGGCGGATGTGTTCATAACCGCCAAGGAAGCTTGTTCCTTCTGCCGCAAGACACGCTGCTGCCAGTGCCGCGCCGCCACGCAGATCCTCTGCCATCACGCTGGCACCCTTCAAAGCCTTCACGCCATTCACCTGCGCAAATTTATCTTCTATTATAATATGTGCCCCAAGTTTCTGCAATTCTTTTGCCACGCAAAAACGGTTTTCAAATACATTCTCCCGGATGCAGGATGTTCCGTCCGCAAGAGCCGCTGCCGCCATCACGACAGACTGCATATCCGTTGGAAACTCCGGGTAGGGCCCTGTCTCGATGTCCACCGGGCCGGGCCGTCTCTGCATGGAAACCCAGATGCCCTCTTCCACCGGCTCCAGCTGCGCGCCCATCTGTTTTGCCGTCCAGAGTGTCTTTCCCATATGCTCTGCCGGAGCTTGCTCCAGAAGGACATGACCACCCGCACAGAGAACCGCGCCGAGATATGTTCCGGCCACAATGCGGTCCCCTGGAAGGGAGAAGCGGGAATCCCGGAAACTCCCCGTGCCCCGGACACGGATCACGGAGCTTCCGGCTCCCTCCACCGAAACCCCCATAGCCTTTAGAAAGCTGCACAGAATCCCGATTTCCGGTTCTCTGGCTGCTCCGGCGAGTACAGTCTCTCCCCTGGCCCCAGCCGCGGCCATTAAAATATTTTCTGTGGCTCCCACACTCGGATAGGGCAGATGAATTTCCGCACCCAAAAGCCCCGCAGGTGGAGCTTCCGCCCGGATCCGGTTATCCTCAATCCTGACAACCGCCCCCAGCTCCGTAAGCCCCCGGATATGCAGATCCACCGGCCTTTTCCCAATGCGGCAGCCGCCAGGCAGACTGGTTTCCACCCGCCCCAGGCGCGCCAGCAGCGGACCTAACAGCATCACGGATGACCGCATCTGTCCGGCCAGCGTCTCCGGTATCTCTGCTGCAGAGAGGGAGGCTGCCGAAATACTCAGGCGCTCTCCCTCCAGCCGGCATTCTGCCCCCAGAGCATTCAAAATCCCCAGCATACAGAAAACATCCTGTATTTTGGGGATATGCTCCAGTACCGTGGTTCCGTTATGAAGAAGAGATGCTGCCATAACCGGCAGCACCCCGTTCTTGGAACCCTGTATTTTAATACTACCTTCCAGACTGTGTAACCCTTCTATCCGAAGCACAGACAATCCGCGATCCCTCCTGTACACGATCTTCCCTCTTCCTTATCTTATGTACCTTCAGAACCATCGGTTCAGGATTTTCCGTCCGGAATCACATTTTTCGCGCGGGTGGCGATAACCTTTACCGCTCCAGCCGGATCTGGTTGGAAACCCCAAGCACCATGCCCATCTCCATCATCAGAAAGAGTACCGACGTACCTCCGTAACTGATGAAGGGAAGCGTAATTCCGGTATTCGGGATCGTGTTGGTTACTACCGCGATGTTTAAGATTACCTGAATCGCAATATGTGCCATAACGCCCACCACGATCAGCGCTCCCAGAAGATCCGGCGCGTTGTTAGCAATCAGCATGAAACGGTAGATCATAAACAGGAAAATGAGAATGACGGAGACCGCTCCAAACAATCCCAGTTCCTCGCAGATGATAGAAAAGATCATATCGTTCTGCGCCTCAGGCACAAAGCCCATCTTCTGGATACTCTCGCCCAGTCCCTTGCCAAAAAGGCCGCCGGAGCCGATGGCGTAAAGTCCCTGAAGCACCTGGTAGCCACCATCCATCGGGTAGCTTTCCGGAGAAAGCCATACATGGATACGGCTTAACTGATACGGCTTTAACAGCTTGATCTTCTCGAGAAAAATTGCCAGGGGACCAGCTGTAACTACCGTCAGGAGCGCCAGGCCGCCGCAGGCGTAAAACGGCCACTGCTTTTTGCAGGCCACAAACAGCATCACAAAAGCAATTCCCGCAATGATGATACCGGAGCTTAAGTTATTTGCCGCTACAATACCGGCAATCGGGAGCGCAAAGCCCATGACCCGGACCATATTCTTCCAGGTATTTACACTTGCCCCCATGCGGGTAATCAGCACTGCCAGAAAGATGATCAGCGCGATCTTTACGAACTCCGTCGGCTGGAAGCTTAAAGAGCCGATGCCCAACCAGCGCTTTTTACCGTTTACCTTCTTACCGACCAGGGTAACCGCAATCATCAGCACATAAGACAAAAGGTAGGCAAACATGGAAAACTTTGCGTACCAGTGATAATCCAGTTTGGAAATAATCAGGGCCAGAACCAGTCCGCCAGCCCCGATCTTAAGCTGACGCATCATGAAATAACCGGCATTGTTATATTTTAACTGTGCTGTGTAGGAGCTGGCACTGTAGATCATGACCAGTCCAAACACCGACAGAAATATGATACAGAACAGCAGGCTGTAATCATAAAACCGTTTCGGCCGGTTCTTCTTTGCCATATCACTCCTCCTACAGGTTTCTTACACATTCCTTGAAAATCTCGCCGCGCTGCTCGTAGTTATCGAACATGCCCCAGCTTGCGCAGGCCGGAGAGAGAAGAACATTGTCTCCCGCGTTGGCATAAGCCGCGCAGACACGCACTGCCTCTGCCATATCCTCCGCATACATGATATCAGTAAACCCATGGCTTCTCGCGCACTCCGCGATCTTGTCTCGGGTCTGGCCGATCAGCACCAGATATTTTACCTTATCACCGAACGCCTCAATCCACTCGTCATACTCGCTGTGCTTGTCGTAGCCGCCTGCAATGAGGACAGTCGGTCCCGGCATTGCGCGGATGGCCTGGATCGCCGCGTCCGGATTGGTTCCCTTGGAATCGTTGTAATAGCGGACACCGGAGCGCTCCAGCACGAACTCAATGCGGTGCTCTACAGCCTTGAACTCTTTTACGGCTTTGCGGATCAGATCCATCGGCACACCCATGCGGATGCTCATGGCTACCGCTGCCATCACGTTCTCATAGTTGTGTTTGCCGAGAAGCTGCATATCCGTCTTTACGTTTAAGACCTCTTCCTTTTTGCCGTCATGAGCGTAGAGCATCATGTCGCCGTCTAAATACATGCCTTCTTTTAAGGTCTGGGTGCTGGAGAAGAAGATTACCTTCGGTTTCAGATCCTTCTTCTCACCAAACTCCCGCAGTACCTTATCGTCATAATTCAGCACGATGCAGTCATCCTCTGTCTGGTTCACTGCCACGCGCTCCTTCACCTCAATGTAATTCTCCATGGTGCCGTGACGGTTTAAATGATCCGGCGTGATATTTAAGATAGCGCTGACGTCCGGATGGAAATCCATGATGGTCTCAAGCTGGAAGCTGGAAACCTCAGCCACGGTTACGGACTTGTCTGTGGTATCCAGTGCCACATCGGTGTAGGGAATGCCGATATTTCCTACCACGAACACTTCATCAAAAAATGTCTTCATGATAGCGCCGGTCAGGGCCGTGGTCGTGGTCTTTCCGTTAGTTCCGGTAATGGCGATGAGTTTGCCCTTTGCCACATGGTAAGCCAGCTGGATCTCACTCCAGATCGGAATCTTGGCCTCATCCAGAACCGGCACGAACGGAGCATCTAACGGAATGCCCGGGCTGATGATGGAAAGCTCCACGCCTAAAAGATCCGGTCTCGTCAGTTCTCCCAGAACAATGGTAACCTTTGCGTCTTCCTCAAAATTTTCTTTGATCTTTTCCGGGTCCAGCTTGTCGTTGCCGTCGTAAAGCACGACCTCGCCGCCCATGGCAAGAAGAAGCTTTGCTGCTGCGATACCGCTTTTGCCGGTACCTGCCACTAATACTTTCTGACTCATCTCATATACCTCCTGTCCTTCCGATTATAATCCTAAGTACGCCACCAGACAGAGCAGCGCGGTCACGATGGAAAAAACTGCGACTACGCGGGTCTCAGACCATCCGCCCAGTTCAAAATGATGGTGGATCGGCGCCATGCGGAAAATACGCTTTCCGTGGGTTGCCTTAAAGTAAGACACCTGCATGATGACCGAAAGCACCTCCACCAGGTAGATCAGCCCGATGATGGGGATGAATAACGGGATCTGCATCATGAATGCGCTGGAAGCGACAAAGCCGCCCAGCGCAAGGGAACCGGTGTCTCCCATAAATACCTTTGCCGGATAAACATTAAACAGTAAAAAGCCAAGCAGACTACCCACCACTGCTCCGGTGATCGGACTGATGCCGCTATTCTCGCCAATGGAAATGATGGTTAAAAAGGTTGCCACCAGAATGGTCACGCTGGTGCACAGGCCGTCCAGTCCGTCGGTGAAGTTCACGCCGTTGTCAGTTCCGAGCACAACAAAGAACACAAACGGGATGAATAAAAAGCCAAGATCCAGATAGATTCCGTGCTCAAATCCACCGGTAAACGGAACCAGCATGGAGGTTCCCACCTCGTCGGAGCACACCAGATAATAAACAAAAATGCCGGTAATGATAAACTGACCGATCAGCTTCTGCACCGGGTTTAAGCCCTCAGAACGCTTCATCACAATCTTGATGTAGTCATCCAGAAATCCGATCACGCCAAAGCCAACCGTCATAAACAGCACCGGAATGATGCGCGGATAATCACGAATATATAACAGGGACGTAATGACCACGGCAGTTAAGAATACCAGGCCGCCCATAGTAGGAGTTCCCTGCTTTTTTAAATGTGCCTGTGGGCCGTCTTCGCGGACCTGCTGTCCAAATTTCAGCTTATGCAGAAACGGGATCACGATCGGACAGAGGATCGCGCTGACTGCAAATGCGATGATGATCGCAAGGATAGTTTCGTTAATCATAATACTCTCCTAGATTCCTTATGTATTTTTGACATATTGTTAAGTATACGTCTTTTCTATTTTCTTTGCAAGGTTGTTTCAGGTAAACTTTTAGAAGCCGGTCACCTTTCGTTCTTCTCCGTGACAGGCTCCTGCCGTATTCCCAGATAGGGCAGGATATTCTGAAAAATATCCGCGATCACCGGCGCCGCAATGGTGCCTCCATAGTAGATTCCCTGGGGCTCATCAATGGTGATCAACGCAATCACCTGGGGATCGTCTGCCGGAGCAAAGCCAACGAAGGAGGAGATGTATTTTTTCAGGCTCCTGGGTAGTTTTTCCGAAGTGGCCGTCTTTCCTCCGATGCGAAATCCCGCCACTGCCGCTTTCTTTCCGCTTCCCTCTGCCACGACCTGTTCCAGCACGTATCGCATGGTTTTACTGGTCTCTTCCGAGAGGATCCGTTTTCCTTTCGGGTAAGAAAAGCGGTGGATGAAGCTTCCGTCTGCCGCCACAGCCTTTACTCCGAAATGGGGCGTGATCCGTGTTCCGCCATTCACAATGGAAGCCGCAGTGGTAATCAGCTGGATAGGCGTGATCTGAAAAGACTGGCCAAAGGAAACGGTAGCCAGTTCCACAAGCCCCATATTTTCCTTTTTGTGCATGATGGTTCCTGCCTCTCCCGGCAGGTCGATGCCCGTTTTTTCCCGCAGGCCAAACTGATCAAAATACTGGCAGTACCGGTCAATGCCAAGGCGCTGGCCCACATCAATAAATACCGGATTGCAGGAATTCATGGCTCCCTGCAAAAAAGTCTCCCCTCCATGTCCTCCTACTTTGTGACAGCGGATTTTGCGGTCCTCCACCACCCGGAAGCCCGGGCAGGAAAACTGATCCGTCAAAGATACCACTCCCGCCTCCAGTCCTGCCGCCGCGGTAATGATCTTAAAGGTAGACCCCGGCTCGTAGGTATCATTGATGGCCGGATTCCTCCACATCTGGTTCAGCCGCTCCTGCTTTTCCTTTACGGAAAGCAGTGCTGTATCCTCTTCCGTATTTAATGTGAACGGATCATTGAGATTAAATTCTGGCACATTGACCATTGCCATAATTTCCCCATTCTGCGGATCCATAACAATCACCGATACCCGTTTTGCGCCCTTTCGTTCCATAACAGTTCGTGCCGCCTGCTCTGCATAGCGCTGGATGTTCACATCCAGGCTCAGATAGAGATCTGCACCTGCCACCGGCTCAATCCGCTCTTCAAAGGCATTTTCCAGTTCTACTCCTGCCGCGTCCGCCATCGTGAGAATGATGCCGTTCTTTCCTTTTAAAACAGCTTCGTACGCAACCTCCAGTCCAATGATTCCCTGATTATCACCGCCGGTAAAGCCGAGCACTTTGGAAGCCAGACTGTCAAACGGGTAATACCGCTTGTAATCCTCATCGACCTTCACTCCGGCCAGATGCAGTTCCCGGATACGGTCCCCGGTTTCCTTGTCCACATTGGTGCGTATAATCTCACGGGAGCTTCGTTTTTCCACTTTTTTCCGGACTCCGGCCTCCTCCATCCCCAGGTTTTCACACAGACTGTGAATGACCGTGTCCGAATCCGTTACCTGATTGTGGATCACGGAAATGGTACAGACTGTGCGGTTTGCCGCGATCACCGTGCCGTTTGCGTCCAGGATCCGTCCTCTGGCTGCCTTGATGGCGCGTTCCCGCTGATGCAGATCCTGTGCCATCTCACTGTAATGATCTGCCCGGTACATCATAAGAAACACAAGCCGCCCTGTCAGTCCCACCATGCCCAAACACAGCAGACCAAACAGAACGGCTATCCTTCTCCGGTGGTGGGTCAGAAACGCGCTCCGATTTCCATATTCCATACCGGCTCCCTTAAAACAGTCATTATTCTATTGTATGAAGCATCCGGAAGCATTATTCCCCTGCGGATGAGGTTGCGCTCATGGTCTCGCGCTCCGCCTGGGAAGTGGATTCTCCCGCGCTTTCCGTCTGTTTTTCTGCTTCCGTGCTGCTTTCACTTTCTGCTTCACTGCTTTCCTGGCTGCTCTCCGAAGCAGAAGTTTCCGGAACCGTCTGGGCCGGAGGAACATAGCCACCTCCGGCATCCGTTCCGTTTTTCCCGGTTTCATCCGTTTCCGTGCTCTCCGGTACATCCTCCGGCAGATCAGAATCCGCGCCCGGCTCAATGTATTCTTCGGTCTCGTATACCTTCGGCTCTGCCTCGGTCTCCGGAGTCACGCTGCTGTTATCCGTGATGCCCTCCGCCTCCGGAAGCTGTGCGGCTGCCTCACTCTGCTGCTGCTCAAAGTCTACCGACGGGAACACATTCAGATACGGAAGAATGTCTCCCATGATCTTGGAGAATACGCTGCTGGCATAGATACTGTGCGGCTGGTCCTCCACATGCGGAGTATCAACCGTAACATACACCAGCACCTGCGGGTCGTAGGCCGGAGCAAAACCACAGAAGGACAGCAGATAGTTCTTCGCGGAACGCGGAATCTTCTCTGCAGTACCCGTTTTTCCAGCAATTTCATAGCCTTCTACCGCAGCTGCCTTACCGGTTCCCTCGGAAACCGTACGGAACAGCGCGTCCTTGATAAAGCTACTGGTAGACTCAGAAACGGTCTCGCGAACCAGCTTCGGCTTAACCTCTTTCACCACAGATCCCTGATCGTTTAAGATCTGTTTTACCACATGTGGCTCATAGTAAGAGCCGCCATTGATGACCGAACCGTAGGCCGCTGCCATCTGGATCATGGAACAGTTATAGTTCTGTCCGAAGGAGTTGGTTGCCAGGTCCGCGGAGTTCATCTCACTGGCGCTGCGCACCAGGCCCTTGGCATCTGCCTCGCCCGGCAGGTCAATACCGGTCTTCTGGCCAAAGCCGAAGGCATTCATGTAACGGGTAAAGGTGGTGGCACCCATCTTTGCCGCAATCTGCATCAGGGCATCGTTGCAGGAAACCATCAGGGCTTCTGCCACCGTCAGCATGCCATGTCCGCCCTTCCGGAATGCCGTACACTTAATCTGATGACCGGCCACCTCCTGGTAACCATCGCAGTAAAAGGTGTCATTCGGAGAAATCACTCCCTCTTCCAGAGCTGCCGCTACCGTAAAGATCTTAGATGGAGAACCAGGCTCGTAGGTATCACTGATATCGTAATTTCGCCACTTCTGGTTCCAGGCCACCTGAAGTCCGTAGGAGCGGATCTCATCTGCGGAATAATGTTCCGGCACCTGGTCGATGGTGATGGTGCTGCCGTCTGTTTTTTTATGCTGGCGGTTGTAGGTCTGCATAGCCTCCTTTAAGCCCATCTCCCGCAATTCTTCTTCACTGAAGCTGTCCGCCGCGCTTCTCGGATTGTTCAGATCAAACATGCTGTTGTTGGCCATCGCCAGAACTTCACCATTATTCGGGTTCATGACCACAACGCCAATATGCTCGGAGCCCGGATCGGCCATCCACTCGTTGATGCGCTTTTCTACTGCGTTCTGGATATTCACATCAATGGTAGATACCACCGTATTGCCGTTCTCGGCCGGCTTGATCACACGCTCCAGGTTGGAATCATCATTTAAGTAACCATATTCCCGTCCATTGGTACCCACCAGAGAATCGTTGTAGGACTGCTCAATACCGCCGTTTCCGGTTCCACCGTCACTGGTAGCAAAGCCAATTACGTTGCAGGCCAGGGAATTGTACGGATAAATACGCTTAAACTCATCCTCAAACCAGACCCCCTTGACCCGGGCCTTGGAATCTGCCTTGGCGTTGGCCTTGTTGGTATCAGCCTGGTACTGTTCAAAGGCCTCTTTCTGGTCATAGGAAAGCTGCTTTGCATAGCGCAGATATGCTTTCGTGGAGTTATCGCGGATGAGATTTCGCATCTCATTCTCATCATACCCGAATATCGTCACCAGCGCGGTAACGGTAGCATCCAGATAATCATCCTCCGCCGACATGATCTGCTTTGAATCAATGATCAGGTTGTAAACCTTCTCTGTCGTGGCCAGATAAGTACCGTTGCGGTCCACAATATCGCCACGCCGGTACGGAAGCACACGGCTGTCATACTGCTGCTGGGACAGCACGATCTGGTTGTAGCTGTCCTGTTTTGTGGTGATGATGTGATATAACACATAGATTAACGCAAACAAAGCCAGCGTAATCACAATGACTGTGACCGCCAGCTTTTCCTGCATATACTTCGTGAAGATCCGGCGCGCGCCGGATCTTCGTTTGTCCCCCATCCTTGAATCCTGATTAGTGTTTTGGGATGTCCTCATACTGTCTTACATACTCACTTTCCGTTTTATCATATAATAACACCTGATTACGGTTGGCATATACCATGCCGAGCTCCTCTGTAGCTACCTTGTAGATGTGATCCAGATCCATGTCGGTATTAATGCGGGTCTGCAGCGCGTCATTCTCGGAACAAAGCTGCTCCAACTGCTGTTCCAGACCCTCAATGCTATGAATCTTTGCAGTCATGGAGGACTGCACATGCAGATAGCCCACGCAGATATAAAGCGCGCAGACTGCTGCCAGCGTCAGCATGAGCACATAGGGCAGATCCATCTGAAGTGCCTTTTCCTGATTTCTTCTGACAGTATGGCTCATATTCTGGCGGTACTGCACCACTCTCCGTTCTCTTGTGCGTTCCCTCTCTGCTGCCATATCTCTGGCGGCAGTTCCGTACACATAGCTCTGTCTCCCTGCTGCTCTGTGCGAAGCCATACTCATTCCTCCTTTTTTCTCTTGCGCAGCTTTGTATTCTGTTCTTTTGTTTTTCTCTATGCTCTTTCAAATACCCGAAGCTTGGAGCTCTTCGAGCGCTTATTGTATTCGAGTTCTTCTTCCCCAGGCACGATCGGTTTTCTTGTAATGACCGTACCCTTGCTCTTTCTGCCGCACATGCATACCGGAAATTCCGGCGGGCAGATACATGGGTTTTCGTTATCCCTGAAACGTTTTTTTACGATCCGGTCCTCCAGGGAATGGAAGGTGATGATGCTTAACCGTCCGCCCGGATTTAAAAGATCGATCATGGTGTCGATGGATCGGTTCAATACATCCAGTTCATGGTTTAACTCAATGCGGATGGCCTGGAATGTACGCTTGGCCGGATGACCGCCCGTAGCCCGGATCTTCGCCGGAATCGCTGCCTTGATCGTCTCAATGAGCTCTCCGGTTGTCTCGTAAGGCTTTTCCTGGCGTCTCTGCACAATGTGCTTTGCGATATTCTTTGCGAAGCGGTCTTCCCCATAGTCACGAATGATGTGGTAAAGCTCCGTCTCGCTGTAGGTGTTGACGATGTCTGCCGCAGTCTGGGTATTTCGCTGGTCCATACGCATATCAAGCGGCGCGTCTTCCCGGTAAGTAAAGCCTCTTGACGCTGTATCCAGCTGATAGGAAGAAACCCCCAGGTCCAGATAGATGCCGTCTACCTTCTCAATGCCAAGGTCATGAAGCACGGAAGCAATGTTTTCATAATTACTCCGGACTACGGTAACTTTGTCCGCAAACGGCTCCAGGCGTTTTGTGGCCGCCGCGATGGCATCCGCGTCCTGGTCGATGCCGATCAGGCGTCCGTGTTTCCCAAGACGGCTACATACCTCATAGGCATGTCCGCCTCCGCCGAGGGTTCCATCTACATAAATGCCGTCCGGTTTGATATTCAGACTGTCAACCGTTTCATATAGTAATACTGATTTATGCTCAAATGCCATTTTAAATTCCAAGACCCTCCATGTTTTCTGCAATTTCTTCCATATCGTCGTAGGTATTCGACTGATTCCAGTTATCTCTGCTCCAGATCTCAATCCGGCTTCCTACACCGACTAATACTGCGTCTTTATCGATCCTGGCAAATTCCCTTAAAACGGCCGGAAGCAAAATCCGTCCCTGTTTATCTACTTCACAGGTGGTAGCGCCCGCAAGGAAAAAGCGGGAAAACTTTCGCGCGTTCGCGTTGGTAAGAGGCAGAGCGTTCAGTTTTTCTTCCAGAGCTTTCCACTCGGTATTTTCATAAACGAATAAACAGCCATCGAGCCCTTTCGTTACTACGAATTCGTCTCCAAGCTGTTCCCTGAATTTGGAAGGGACAATCAGCCTTCCCTTCGCGTCCACTGTATGATTGTATTCGCCCATGAACATAATCAATCACCTGTTGCCCTGTTGTTTCATACCCGTGTACCGCAACCACTCTTGCGCCATTTTAAACCACTTTGTGCCACTTTCCACCACTTGTACCATAAGTTTAGTACATGCGTAAGAAAATAGCAAGGTTTTTTTCACAAAAAAGACTGGTAAATCAAGGAAAATCCTCAAAAAAAGAAGGACATCCACACAGCTTTTGTGGATATCCCTCTTTCCAGGGTTGTTAAACTTCTGTTAAGGTCTTTGTCAGTATCCCATGGCAATGTAAATCTCGATCAGACGGTCAAGCTCCACACTTTTTTCATAAACATAGCAGTATTCCTCCCCATCTTCGATACTGCCCTCCAGTTTTCTTCTGGCCTTCTCTATGCAAGCGACCAGCTCCTCCTTGGAAATTTCCATGCCTGCGTGTTCTCCTTCCAGGTGTAAAGTGAAACGGCTTATTCCTGTTCACACATTCTGCCTCCGCCTCACAATGATATGCGACATGTTTTACGGCATTTACCATGATTTGATCTGTACTGTGTTCCGGCTGTTACGCAGCCTGCCTATGCTTTCGTCCCCGCCATATCAGGTTTCCAGCTGCCACAAGAATAAGTACCAGCGACAGTGCCTGGGAAACCGCAAGCCCGGTTCCAAACAAAATCAGCTGATCCGTGCGCAGGTTCTCGATCCAGAAACGGCCTGTCCCATAACCAAACAGATAGATCCAGAACATCTGACCATCGTACTTTTTATACTTGCGGAACCAGAGCATAAAGATCAGAAGACACAGATTCCAGCAGGATTCGTAAAGGAACGTCGGATGCACCTGAATAAACTCCACTCCATTTTCCACAATCTTATGACTCAGGACATCCGCATTCAGCATGTTATCATTTACCAAAGAGCGCTTGATGCGCATGGCAAGCAGACTGTCCGTGTATCCTCCAAACGCCTCGCAGTTAAAGAAATTTCCCCACCGGCCGATGATCTGCCCCGTAACCAGTCCCAGCACGCCTGTATCCGCCATAGAGAAAAAGGATACTTTTTTTACACGGGTATAAACGATCATCGTGATGGCTCCCGCGATCACACCGCCATAAATGGCAAGCCCGCCGGCGCGCAGGTTAAAAATCTGAAGCAGATTTTCCTTATAATAATCCCACTCAAAAATCACATAATAAATTCTTGCACCGACAATGGAACATATGATTGCGTACAATGCAAAATCCAGATAAAGTTCCGGATCCTGCCCTCTCCGCTTTGCATCTGACTGGGCAATCCAGATGCCCGCCAGCATTCCGATTCCGATGATGATTCCATAAAACGCAATCCGGAATCCGAATACTGAAATACTGCTTTTCAGATGCTCAATCGTAATTCCAAGATGCACAAAACGGATGTCTGCTCCGTTCATAAGTTTTCTCCTTTCGATGCTGTCTTTATTTTAACGCAAACTTAGCACCAGGGCAAACAGATTCGTGCGACTTGTTTCGCCCTCGTTCGACAGCATAATTGTGTTTTTGATATTGCCGCATGAATATAATGGTATAGGCAAAGGAGAAAAAAATCAACCATATTCTTTCGTGATCAGTAACTCCACCGCCAGCCGGTCCTGCAGCCGTCCGCTCTTCACCGCTTCCTCTGTCTCCACGCAGGAATTCACATAGGAAAGGATCTGCTCCCGGCTGAACTGTCTTGCCTGGGGCATAGTCTTTCCTACCACAAAGGGCTGCATTTTTAATTTCGAAGCAATGGTTCCCTTGTCCATGCCCTTTGCCATCAGTTCCTTCACCTGCAAAAGCTGGTTAAACTGCCTTGCGATCAGGAACAGGATACGCATGGGCGGTTCCTTTAAGGTGAGAAGGTCTTCATAGAGATCCATGGCCTTCCGGGTCTGGCGGTTCACGATAGCCGCAACCATATCGAAAATGCGGTTGGTTACCTGTACGGTGCAGACGGTCATCACATCTTCATCGGTGATCACATCCCGCCCCAGGGTATAGCTGATGACCTTTTCCAGCTCCATGCGGATATTTTCCATGTCATCACCGGTCATGCTTAAAAACAGGTCCATGGTGTGGTTCGTAATCTTTTTCTGCTCTCTTGCAAGAATGCCACCTGCCCATCTGGCAAGCTGGGCGCTGTCCTGGCGGTTTAACTCCGTCGCATAGCCCATATCCTTTACCTTCTTGTAAAGACGGTTGCGCTTATCGACTTCCGTTTCCACGAACAGGAGGATGGTGGTATCCGGCATGGATGGCAGATACTGCACCAGGGCATCGGAAGCCGTCTTGAAAAAGCCGCTGTCTTCAATGAGGATCAGGCGGTGCTCCGCAAAAAACGGCATGGTGTCTGCCAGGCGGATCAGCTCGTCCACATCCAGCCCCTTGCCCTCGAAGCGGGCGAAGTTCATGGTGTCATCCCCGATGATGGCTTCTTTTAAGCGGTTCTTGTAGCTGTTCTTTAAGAACGCTTCTTCTCCGTATAACAAATAAATCTGCTTGAATTCACCGGATTTGATATCCTGGTTCAGTGTCTGCATTGCATGTATCTCCATTCTTTTTCCAAGTATCTCTTATGATACCACATGCCCTGAAAGGGAACAAGATAAAAACACCAGGGACATCGGAATGGTTATATCAGCACTGCGAAACAGGCACCGGAACTCCTTTTCGGATGTTCCGGTGCCTGTTCATATTTGCATCATTTTTGTGTAGGGTTTCTAGCGGTTCTGCTCTGCCAGAATGTTTGCGTTTCCGGTATCTTTTCCAACGTTGAACTGATCCCAGTCAAGATTCATGGTGATCTTCACGCTCTGCTCCTGGCTGTCTGCATCATTGTTGTCTTTGTTCATCACCTCGGTGGAACCGGTGGTGTAATGGCCATCTGCATCCGGATCCATGGCTACGCCCATGAACAGATCCATACGGTTATCGGTTGCCGGGCTGCAGAGGATCTCCGCATTCGCAATCGCGGTCTTCAGCACTTCCGGATCTGCGTCTTCCAGCGCGGACAGGCGTACGAACTCTACACCGCCGACAGTAAAGTAATCTTCATCACTCAGGCCCATAGCCTGTGCCAGCTTAAAGACATTCTTTCCGTTCTGGTCACCGGCCGGATGGTACTGTTCCTGGTTGATAAAGACGGCCACACCAAGCATCTTCTTTGCCGCATCTGGCAGGCTCGGCTGTTCTTCGCTTCCGACTGTAAATTTCACGTTGCTGAGCTTTGCCGCGATATCCCCCACATTCAGGATATCAGTACGGAAGGCCTGTGCGTAACCCGGATACATCTTATTCACGGTAATCTCGATCTGGTCACTGCCGTTGGTGTTGGCGGTCGTGTATTCGCCTACATCTTTTTTGATGGTTGCCGCATCCACCAGCTCTGCGTTAAAATCCACGGTGTTATAATTTTTCGCGTTTTCCCGGTACTGTTCGATGGAGCCGTCCTTCGCGATCGTATTGTAATTGGTTCCTCTCATAAAGAAATCATCTGCCACATATCCGGTATCTCCGATGCCGTCCACGATGCTCCAGCTATCGGTCTTGGTCTCATTAGCGTACTGGGCATAGAGGCCGAGGTCCGCAAAGGTTACCTCCAGATCACCGGTGGTTGCTTTTGTTGTCACATTCAGGGTATCGGTCCAGTATGCGTAGCCGGTGCCGGTCAGAATGAGGGATAATGCCACAATACCTCCGGCCATCGGTTTTCTTCCTGTCTTTCTCATAATGGAATCCTCCTTTTTTCATGAATGCTTACTTTTCGCTCACAACCACAGTATATACAGAAAATCCGTTTTCTGAATCCCTCTTTCGATGCCTCTTTTCTGCCACTTCCGCTTCCATTATATTCCACCTTCCGGACCCTCATCTTCCGCCAAAGGAGCATTCGGCATTTCGAGGACATACTCATAACAGACCGTATCCCCGGACACCAGAAAATGTCCCTGCTTTGGTACCCCGTCCGCATCCGCTACATACAAAACCGGACAGCGCAGATCCTCCGATATCTGGACCAGACTGTCCAGTCTGCTAAGACGGATCACGCTTTTTCCCTCCGTTTCCGGCAGTGATTCCACCTCAAAAAGCTGGCTTCCATACTTTTTTAACAGTCCGTGCATGCGGCGCTCCCAGAGTTCCAGAGCATCCGCTTCCCGGGTCATCCACAGCACAAACCAGATCAGAGCTGTGCCAGCGAAGATTCCGGCTGCCCCGACCGCGATTCTTTTTCCCCGGACAGGCAGGATTCTGGTCTCCGTTTGTGTAATCTGCCCGGCTTTCACGTCCGGCTGTGGCGGACTGATTTCATAAAAGCTCCCCTGGGTTGCCAGTGGAATCTCCATCTGACAGGAGAAGGGTTCGTCCACAGTCTTTCCGCCTGCGCTTACTGCAAAGCTTCCCTCAAACACCAGAAATAAAGCTTTGGACACACTGCCACCCAGGATCCGGTCTGCGGCCTCCGCCCGCTCCAGATAGTCGGATGGGCGGATCTGCAGTGTCATCTCCAGCATCCCGGTCCCCGGCTGTCCTGCCACGGCTGCTGCCTGCTGTCCTGACCGTACGGATTCGTCCATTATTTTCTGCTCTGCCGGTAAAGATACTTCCGCATTTTTTTCTTCCCTCAGCACTTCAATCTGCTCATACACTGTTCTTTTGCTGTCACCGGACATCTGGTATCCGGTCATCACCGCACGAACACTTCCCTGCCCCGTAATCTGTATCTGCTGATCCACTCCAGACGATGTTTCGCACTGTCCACCAGATTCGTTCTCCTGTCTGCTTCCGTTTTTCTGTTCCACTGTGTTCTCTGTCATGTCACCTGAAATCTCTGCCCTCGCCGAAAAAGTCAGTTCCACATAATCAGTCAGGTTCACCGAGCAGACCTGCCCTGCTTCCAGCCATTCTGTTTCATAGAGACTGTTCGGTATGAGATGAACCCGCGCGGTTCCTTCCGTGCGCACCTCATAATCCGCAATCACCGTTTCCCGGGTTTTCTGCTGCCTGCGCACGCCACTCCAGATTCCGATTCCTCCCGCCAGAATCAGAATCGCACCTGCAAAGGCTGCTCCACGCCGCAGACAGCACGGCCAGGACAGGCCGAAAAACACAGCTTCCGTTTCCTCCATTCACTTCACCTCCCGCTATCTTCCGCTCCCGTCATCACACCCTCCGGTGCTTCCCTGCCTCCCTTTAACAGCAGCACACCAAGACCGGCTTTCGGCACTACGCCCACTACAATGCCGTTGACATCCTTTGGAAGCACCGCCTGGGCATCCTCCGAAGGATTGTTGTCTCCCCGGGTGCCAAATGAAACATTACCTGCTTCATCCAGCAGGATTTCCACAATCCGGTGCGTGATGGTATAATCCTCCCGGCTGAAGTTGATCACATCCGATTCCTTCAGATCATAAATTTCTGCTTCTTTCGTAATTTTACGGATCAGCACCACATCCCCGGGGTAAATGCCCGGTTCCATGCTTCCGGTCAGCACCACCGAAGGGTAGACTGGAAACACGCCGACACAGAACCAGCAGCACGCTACCGCTGCCGCCAGACCGGCAAAGGAACGGTACAGATCGCCCGGCGTGCTTCGTCCGCTGCCCCGGCTCATTCCATGTTCCGTTACACATCTGTCCCGGAGCCACAACACAAACAGAACCGGATAAGCCACCTTCACAGCACTCTCCACCAGCCACGGAAGCTGGGGCAGATACGGGAATACGCGTTGGAACAGCTCCGGCACCGCGCTGTAGATCAGTCCGGCCCGCCATCCGCCGTAATATGCCAGACTGGAAAGCGCTGCGCTGTTCGCGATGGCAGGAAACACCTGCTGCACCAGAAAGAAAAACAGCGATTTTCCATCCTGCACCAGAAGGGCCCGGTTCAATGGAATCTCCGTCAATGCCAAGAGTAGCGTGAAACACACACGAAACAAGGATGCCACGACTCCGCGCCGCTTTCTCAGCCGGTAAATGGTTCCGATTCCATATGCCCTCGTATATTCCCGGAATGCCAGAGACAAAAAAGTCCCCACTGCATTGCCTGCAAGCCCCAGCGGCGAATGGTCATAGGGCGAAGCCGCAAGACTCTTTAACACCACACCCATGCCATACCGGATAGCAAGATAAATTCCAGCACCGGACCAGACATAGCCCTGCACCGCCATCTGCTGCCGCAGGCTGCCCGGTACATGAATCTGTGGCAGAAGCTGGTATACCGCAAACAAGGTCAGTGCCCAGTATCCCGCCGGAATCCAGAGGCTTGTCCCAAACCAGTGGGAAACTACCGGAAGCGACGGAATCCACAGAACAAGAAGGAGCTGGAACACATGCCAGCCATACCGCCGCTTTCTCCGGTATCTGTTTTCAGACTGCCCGGCATATTTCTGCTCCGGCATCCTTCTGTCGCCTGAATTTATCAGATTTTCTGTCCGGTGCACATGCTCCGCGCTCATATCTGCAGCTCCGTTTCTGATGACTCCATACCTGTTGCAGCTTCCATTTCTTCTGTAACCTCGACGTTTTCTTTATCCTCTGTGATTTTCACAGTCTCTTCCTCTGTTTCTTCCTCGACTTCTACCTCCACCGACCAGACTATCGCAAAATCTTCCTTCACCCCGATACGCTCTGTCCAGTATCCGTAAGACGCGTGGGCCGCGCCCAGAAGCATGATCACCACCACGGCCATCACGGTCGCTCCTTTCTCCGTCACGTTTCCTCGCCTCCTTCCGATTCCGCTTTGTTACTTTCTGCTTCCTTCCAAACCTGTTTCTGTCCCAGATCCCCAATCGTTTCCACTGCCCCGGCCTGATCGAGATACAGACTGCATTTCAGGGAATAGACCACCACAACCCCTGTATCCGTACCGATGGATTCGCCGTCCTCCACCGTCAGGTCTTCCGGCAGTTCCATTCCATCCAGCGGCTCTGGCACCAGCTGCTCCCATTCCGCTTCGGTCATTGCCAAAGCATCCGGCCAGGATTCCAGCACATCCTGTCCCTCATCTTCCAGAGAAAGCGTGATGCGCCCGCTGATTTCATCGTCCTGCTCCACGGTTTCGGTTCTGACACGGCAGGAAAGCGGCTTTTCAAAAGGGTACGCCAGATATTCGGGCAGTAAAAATGTCTCTCCCCCGGATACGAACAGAACCTGTTCCGGTTCCATCCGCAGTTCCGATTCCTGCACAGATCCTCCGGCTGCCTGAACCGTACCGTCCGCCCCGCACTCCAACGGGAACTCCAGCCGCAGCGAGCCGCCCAGGGACAGCATCTCTGCCAGAATGCCGCTGGCAATCCGAAATTCCGCCTCGTTCTGTCCATCTCCTGTGGTCAGCACTGCGCCACATTCTTCCACAGTTTCTCCCTCTGCATCCAGAAGCCAGGCCTCCGGCTCCGTTTTCCCGGACACTGCCATATGAAATGCTCCGGTTCCCAGATCTATCCGGCTCTCCAGCCGGTCTGTCCAGGAGGCATAAACCGTCCCCATCCCGCCAAGACACAGTGCCAGGGCTGCCATGGTAAAAACATAACCCTTTTTCCGTTTTTTTCTGCCTCTTCTCATAGCTGCTTCTCCTTTATTTCCTGCTCCAGCACCCCAGGCAGATTCCGGCTGGCAAAGAGCACCGCCTCCACCCGGTTTTCCAGACAGAGCTTTCCCAGAATACTGGTGATATGCTTTTTCACAGTTCCCTCCGAAATAAACAGCTTCTGCCCGATCTTCGCATTGGAATACCCACGGCTTAAAAGCTTTAAAACCTCCAGCTCCCGGCCTGTCAGGCCACCCAGCTTTTTCTTTTCCTGTTCTTCCTCCTCCATGGATTCTATAAGTCCGGAGGAATAAAATCTTCCGCCCCGCTCCACGACCTTCAGTCCATACAGAATCTCATCCAGAAAGGCATCCTTCTGGACACAACCTTCTATTCCAAGCTCCCTGGCCTGCTCGAAATCGTGGTTTTTCAGGTCCGACGCAATCAGCATCACTTTCACCGGCTTGCCCTGCTCCCGCAGCCACCGCACAAACGAAAAGCCGCTTTCCCGCTTCAATTTCAAGTCCACAAAAGCCATATCCACCTGGCTCTTTTCCACACAGGCCACCGCCTCCTTCACATTTCCCGCCTGCAGCACCTGCTCCTCCGGCCGATACATGCGGATCACGGATTCCAGCCCCTGGCGTGACAGCGGATAGTCATCCAGTACCAGGATCATACTGATACTCCTCCCTTCTTTTTTCAGATCAGACGCAGGCCGCGTCTTTTACATATTTTTATATGCAAATAACTGACCAGACATGCAAAAAGGACTGCCAGAAAATTTCTGCATTTTCTGACAGTCCCTCTGCAAATTCTATGAAATTATTTTCTCCAGCTCATTCTCTTCCCGCAATCAGCCGGTAAAACAGAGCAGAAAACAGGCAGAGCAGGACAATGGACAGGACGACACAATCCAGCTGAAAGAGCCATGCACACATACTGATATGATTCCGTATTGCACATGGCTCTTCCTTTTTTATCCATATTCTATTTCATTTTCACCATACATCGCTTCTTAAAGAATGAAATGCCGTAGCAAAGGATCTGGTCATAATCCTCTTCATATTCCTTTGCGTACATGCGGTCATCTATCTGTGCCAGCGCCTCGTCACATTCCGGTTCCAGCTTTTCCAGTATCTTTGTATACTTGGCCTCAAATATAGCCACCCGTCCATTGACCGGATCATAAACCACCACATCACTGCGGCCTTCCCCGTGCTCCTTATTGGAATCCACCATATATCCGGCTCCGGTAAAAATTCCGGCCAGAAACGCATGATAAAAGTCTTCCCGGTAGTCGTGGTAGCTGATGGTTCTTCTCAGAAGTGCGTTCATTGCTTTCGTGACGCCCTCACTGTCTCCGCTCCAGACTGCATCAAACAGGCTTGTCCGGTTCCATGTCCTGGCACTGTCGTCAAACCAACGGATAATGGTAGTTTCAAAAATCTCCCGGATTTCCTCATTTGGAATCATCAGGGCTGTTGTACCTTCCGGCACTTCTCCCGCAAAATCACAGTTCCTTGCACGGGTCAGATATCCGGTCAGATAAAGGATGCTCCAGAGATTATCCTCTGAGGAATGCAGATAATCATAAGTCAGGTTTTCATCAATCCGCTGTACGATACACCCACCAGATAACAAAGTCTCCAGCTTCTTTGTAATACTGCTTCCCGCGTAATCAATAAACGAACGGATGATTGCGTTGTCACTGGTATTCTTCCAGTAACTGTCAGGTTTGGCATTGGGATTATGTTGCAGTTCCAGTATGTAATTCATCACATCCCATGGACAATACACATCAAAATCACCGAAATGATAACCGTCATACCATTCCTTAATCGTTTCTGCCTGCTCCTGTACATCTGCATCTGCAAGAATCTGATCCACTTCACTCTGTACGAAACCGAAATACTCATTCAGGCGGGAATCTGCGATGGTATCCGAAACAAAATTGTTTGTCCCGGTAAAAATGCTTTCCTTTGCAATTCGCAGACAACCTGTAATAAATGCAAACCGAAGTGACGGATTATCTTTCAAAGCCTGCATAAGGCCTTTCATCACATCCAGCATCTCATTGTAATAGCCATTACTGTTCGCCTTCGCAATGGGAACATCATATTCATCAATTAGAAGAATCACAGGTTTACCATAATAAACCTGGAGCATTCCGATAAGCAATAGAAGACTGCCCTTTAATTCCGTTACAGATGCATTTCCGCTCAGAATCTGGTTCATGCTTTCTTTATCGTAGATGCTGATCTTATCGCTGTCGAGTAGATACAAATGCTGCTTATATAGATTTGCAATGGCCAGATTCAGCATCCCACAAGCCGCTGAAAAATTCAGGCCATCCACCTGACGGAACGACACAAATACCGTAGGCCACTGGTTCATCCACTTTTCGCATAGGCCCTGATCCTTTGTAATTGCAAGGCCCTCAAATAATGCTCTGCTGTTTTTTCGTATGTCAAAAAAGGTATCCAGCATACTCATGGCAAGGGTTTTGCCAAATCGGCGCGGACGGGTAATCAGCGTAACCTTTGTTGCTGTTGTCTTAAGAAGTTCACCGATCAATGCGGTCTTATCCACGTAGTAATATCCATTCTGCCGGATCTCCGCGAAATCTGAAACTCCCACAGGAATGCTTAAAGATTTCATCCCGCTGCTCTCCTTTCCGTTTGCTGGTATCATGGTGACACGCTGCAGTCTCTGATCTATCCAATGCAGCGCATCTATAGTTCCATGATACCACAAACCTTTTATTCCTACAATTCTTATGTTTCAGTTCCTGCGTTACTGAAACTTCCTAACCCGCCACTTTCTGCGTTCTCGGGTCTGGATATTCTTTCAATGTCAGCCAGTATCCATGCTTTCCCTTGGGCTGATATTGAATATACCCACCTCTGCGCAGTTCATTCATCCGGGTAATAATCACCCCCGTAGTCCTTCCCATTTTCTGTGCAATCTTTTTGGCCGTCATTGCAGGTTCTTCTCTCAGAATATCAGAAACCATCTTCCGATCCAGCATTCTTCCCCGTTCCGTTGTCGGATCAAAGGGATAATCCAGAAATACTCTGACCTGATCCTGCTCTTTTCCCAGAATCTGGGAAAGAGCTGTTTTTTCTACGTTGCTGATTCCTGCTATATGAAGCGAATTGAAGCAGACCTCCAGTTGCCACTCATGCACAATAATATGCTCAACATTCCGAAGCATCTGTCCCGCAGTGGCTTTTTCCACGCCTCCCTGTTCCAGACGGGCCTTAATCTGCTCCAGACGCCCTGCAATATTTTTCCGTTCCTGCTCCCCTTCCTGCAGTTTTTCTAATTGACATTCAATTTCCTGAAGCCGTGATTCTAACTGTCGGTTCATTACCTGATAATCCGCATCGGCCACAATCCCAGCCAAAAGCTTTTCCAGCAATAGCTGTTTTTTCTTCCGAACGGATTCTCTCTCTGTTTTCAGATCCCGGCATTTCTGTTCCGATGGATTCCGGCTCATAACCCGTTCCAGAAGCTGAATGGTTTTCTGTATGATGCTTTCTTTCTCCTGCAGCTGAATCTGGTAATACTTTCCGCTCAGCTGTTCCAATAGCTGGTACACCACGTCCTCACGCAGATGAATGTTATCACAGCCTTGCTCATCTGCCAGCAGCCTGCTGGTCTTTCTCTGACTGTCCCTGCGATTATGATTTTTTCGGCCAATATTTATGTACGCACTGCATTTCCACTCATATACAATTTCTTCCGGGTCACGATAACCCCTGCGCCATGTCCGGTAATAGGGCTTTCCACAGCATCCACATATCAGAATTCCTGACAAATTATATTTTCCCGGATTGCTGCCTTTTGGATAGTATCCATTTTGATGCTTCGCCGCAGCCCGCGCATCCATGGCTGCATTCGCTTCCGCCCACAATGCTTCATCCACAATAGCAGGTACTACGTGCTCTACATAAATCCACTGATCTTCTGGATTGTGAATAAGACTCTTCGTATCAAAATCAAAATGTGTTCGGTTTAGGATCATGTCCCCTTTATAAAGCGGATTTCTCAAGATGCGCCTTACCGTTGTCTCTGTCATAAACAGGCCATTCTTACTGCGGATGCCCTTTTCCTGCAGCAAATTGGCAATCACCCGGCTTCCATAACCAGCTGCGCAAAGTCGGTAAATTTCCCGAACCACCTCGGCCTGTTCCTCAATTACAGTAACGGACCCATCTGGCTCTTTCTTCAATGCGTAGGTTTTATTAGTCAGCATCATCCGACCGCCGTTCTTCTGACGATGTCGATGCGCATTATTGATTTTCTTACTTAATTCCCGGCTGTATTCCTCTGCCATAATTGCTTTGATACCGGAAATCAGTGCATCCTCCGGAGAATAAAACTTATTTTCCAGATATAAATACAGCTGTTTTCCGTTCTTCTGCATCCGTTCAATAAACACATACCAGTCCTTTGTGTTGCGCATGAGTCTGTCCTGACTCTTAATCACAATCACATCAAACTGATCTGATTGCATTTGATCGAAGAGGCGAAGATACTCTCTTCGCCCCTCTGCAGTTGTGCCGCTTCGTGATTCCACAAACGAATCCACCAGCAGCCAGTGATTCCGCTTCACGGCCTCTTTGGCTTCGATGACCTGCTTAGCCAGCGCATCAACCTGGCTCTCCTCTTCGGTGCTGCAGCGACAGTAGATCACGGCGCGCAAAATGCTCATGACGCGTCACGCTCCTTGAGAAGCTGTAGGAAGCGTAGTTCTTCATCATGTTGAATCAAGTTTTCTTCATAAAGAATCTTAGCGATCGTTTCAAAAATCTCCATATTTTTCTCCTTTTTTGTTCATTTCCTACTTTTATGCTTATGCCGCAATATCTCTGCTAGTTCTTGTATGTCATAGCTTTATTTATCGATTTACAACACCTTGAATATTTGAACCGAATTTCATCATCTATCTTTTCCTGCTCCTCCCACGATAAATTTTGGATGTTGATATCGACTTTTTCGTTAGGCAAAGTTCCTAACGCCTGTTTTACTTTTAAATTTTTTGTATTCAGCAAAATGCACTGACATTGATCATCCTCATCATACCCTGTCGGATACCATAATGCATAATCGAAAAGACCATCTGTCCTTTTTTTCCCTAATATTATTTCGTGCGCATGAAGTTTTCCCAAAAGCCCATTCAGCATTTTGATATTTGCAAAATTCATCTTTTCTATTTCCCTCTGAATTTCCTTCTCCAATTTTTTCAGAAAAACATCCCTCTTTGCAAAAAGAACTTCTTCATCATTTTCAAGTTTCTCCAAACCTGGAAGTTCTTTAAGCTCATTCAGATACAAAGCATCCGTTTTTTCTGGCATCAAAAATCCATATTCAAGGTATCGGTCCTGCTTATACAACGCCGATGTCAAAAAGCATTTAGCTTTTTTTATAATCAGTTTTTTCAATACTCTCTCCGTTGCTATTTCAAAAATATCGTCCGGACTAATCAACATATCCTCAGTGTTCTTTACCGTTTTCATCAAATCAGCTGAATCCAGCTTCCAGTTAGTTCCCAAATAAGCTGCATACTGTACCCAAAGTCCATGACAAAGTGTCAGCATATTTCTTGCAGTTTTTAATCTTGCTGCGCCTTGTTTTTGGCTCATTGCAAGCTTACTTTTATCTAGTTTCTTAAAACTTTCAGCTTGCTGTGACAACCCTCCATTATTCCATTGATGCGCAAGAAATTGTATGAATCCCACCATGCTACCGACCAAATATTCCGGATGTTCTTGCAACACATTCAAAGATTCTGAACCAATCCTCGTATTAACAAAGTTTCCGATGTCAAGAAACACACATCGTGAAATCGATGATTTTTCCAAATCAATGACTTCACCAGTTATAACCAGTCCCGCTTTTACCTCCCGGCCTTGATATTTTCTTTTTCTCCGAAAAGCATCTGTTAACCGGAAAGAAAATACACTGCGGATGATCGTATCCAGATTCCTTCTTAACTTCTCTCGTTGTGAATAAACTCGTTCGTTTTTTGCATCATCAAGAATAAAATTCAATCCTTGATGTTCCTGCAGTATCTCCCCAAGATCTCCTGTAGAAGCATTTGCAGAAGCCAGACTTTCAAATTCTGACCTAAGTTTTTCTTTATTTACATAACTAGCCAGGTTTATTGCTATTTCTGTTTTTCCACTTCCAGGAGTACCATAAAGCCAAAGAATTATACCTTGCCCATGTGATGTGCTCTGTTGCCAAATCGGATATAGCAGTGCAGCAACATTCGTAATCAGCACCGGATATAATACTTTTGGCATACTTGCAATCACAACTGAAAGCCTAAAAAAATCATTTGTTATCGCCTCCGAATTGGACTCGAAATGTTTTTTGAAACCAACCTCATACTTTCCATTCTCCTTGCCATATTCTATTGAATTTTCGCTTACTACACAGTCGGAAAAATGGAACTCCCATTCTCCTTTCTCGTTTTTCTGCCATCCTAATTCCAATTTTTCTTCTTTCAACTCCGATTCTCTCCTTTTGTTTAATTGAGGCCTCTGAACGTAGTATAGCGAAATTGCATCATTTCCTTAACAATAAAAAAGCGTCGATTTTTCCCATATAAGAACTAAATAGTCCTTTATACAAGGAAAAATCGACGTTTTTTTATTGCGAGTCTTCGAAAATTTTTAATAATTTTTCAATTTCTACGTTTTTACCATTGGAATTCTGCAATCTTTTTTCTAATTTCTTAATAACCTCATCGACTGATTCACTTTTCTCAATCTCGACCTTTCTCAACATTTGATAATTTTCTAATATCAAAATAAAATTCACTTTCTTCTGAAAGTATGCCCCCCATTCATCCAACTCCCCCAATAACCTATATATAATTTTTTCATAGTCCTTTTGAGAAACGTCTTTCAATGGATGTTTTACACATTCTAATACAAGATCTAAACAGGCGATGTTATAACTTCCATCTAGTTTTCTATCTCTTTTTTCAAAATCCATACTATCAAAAATTTTCAGTAAATATTCAAAAGAGTATGTCTCAGCAAATTTCTGATAATCCATTTCTTCTATTTTTCCAGTTTTAATAAATTCACCATCTAACGCTTCTTCATTGATAATGCAAAATGCATGCCTTTCCGCAATTCGAAAACGCAAAAATTCGTTCATCATGTTTGCATATCTACTGCATTTCATATCCAAATTTTCATACATTATCTTTTTTAACTCAGATGAACATCGTCCTCCCTGGTATTTCACTTTAGGCAATACATTTTTTTCAAAATATTTCTTTACATTTTTTTCAAAGAAATTGACACAGTGACTTTCAAGTATATCCTTAACTATATGCTGCTTTCTCTCCCGTTCTGTACATATATATATTTTGACAAACTCAAGTGCATTACAATTTTCAAATTTTTCAAAAAATTCTTTATCTTTTCCATTCAAAGCAGATAGCTTTATCTCCTCACATCCAATTCCTTTCTCATAAATCATTGGGATGGAATACGGAATTAAGTCCATTAATTCTGCTTTTAAATCATCGTATTCCTGTAAAATACCATTTTTTTTATTCTCTTCAAATTTTAAAAGAATATCATACATTACAAACGCAGCTCTTTTCTCATCGTTAAAATCCGGCATTTGCAACTTATAAACCATATTTACACAAGATTTTGCCGTATTAAAAATGAATTGACCATTCTTTGTTGTCATATAAAGCTCAACTAATTTTTCATAAGTTTTGTTGTTATCATCAGCAGATAACCATTGCAATAATGATGTAAATTTATCTCTCAAATTCTTCGAGTTAATTGCAAAATCTGGCTTGATACCAGTTTCCTCAAACTGCAAATTTAATGTCTCAGCTATCTTAGTAAAATCCATTGACCAACGTTGAATCTCTCTAATGCTACTTATTTGCGTCATCTACTTTCCACTCCCCCATTCGAATTTAATATTATTTTTTATATCATATCACATTTTCCCCAGCTGAATCATTATATTTCAATCATACCCTTATGCCACCTGCACCGTAAACCTGCTGCTCTGATTCACCTGCAGATACTTCTTATAAATTTCTGGTTGTTCTGCCTTAAGCTTTTTTGTGTTCACACGCTGGGAATCAACCATCTGCCAGGAAACCTGATACCGTTCACTGTTAGCAAAACTATGACCATCCATAAACAGCTTGACTTCCTGCTCAATCTGAGTTTTTTCCTGTTCCAACTGTTTTATTTTCTCTGCAATCGCCTGCCTTCGATCCAATTTGTTCTCCATATCTGTCGTTAATGTTACTGCACCTTCGTTGTCTGATTCACGAAAGTACGCCTCCAGTACAGCACTACTGGAATCCGATCCATCAGGCAGCGGTATCCTTTTCGGCACAACACAGCCATTCCAGAAATCCTCTTCCAACGCAATGATCTGATTTACAAATGTTTCATCCCACTCTATCTTCGAATAAATAAATTTCTGTCCAAAGATCAAAGCTGCAATATACCAGCACCGCTTTCCTGTCACGATCATATAATGATAGCATTGAACCAGATAATGAAGCGGCACTGCACCATCCTCCCACTTATCTGCACTATACGGACTCACAGTCTTACATTCCAGACCAGCATCCTCACCCACAATCAGCCGATCCACATCTGCATACATAAACGGATAATCTGTGCTCCAGTACATCTTATTGGATTTCCGCACTTTCAATCCCGTCTCTTCCATAAATCTCTGTGCCACATACTCTTCCAGTTCCCGTCCCTGACGCATAGCCTCGTTGTCCGATACGTCGATAGTATCTGATGTTTTCTCGTAATAAACTGCCATCGGACTTCTATAAGGATTCAGTCCACAGACGGCTCCTGCATCTGATCCACCAATCCCGCCCTTCCGTAATTGCAGCCATGCTTCCCGCTCCATTCCTAAAGTCGATATGATTTTACACATATGCTTCCAATCCTCCATTCTTATTTCTGACCGTCCATGCAAAGTTACCAGCCGGACGGTCTTTCCTGTCTTTCTACTCTTCGGAACGCTTCATAATCATTTTAATACATTTTGTCATGACCCAGAGTGCATCTCCAACTCCGCCCAGATAAGCTTGTTCCGTTTTCTCTGCCTCTCCATCCAAAAACGCATTCACATAAGCCTGAACGGCTTCCCGGTCCTGATCTGGCAAATCATTGATAATCCGTTCTCCCTGTTCTATAATTTTCTTCGTGTCCTCTGTACATACGTCCTTTATCACAATATCCAGACGCTCCGTTAAAAACATTTTAATCAATTCTTTCAATGACATATACACTGTCCTCTGATAACATAGTATTTTAAATTCAGGATGCCTGCTGCATTTCTTCCACAAGTTTTGCGATTCCATCATATCCCGGTCTAATTCTTTTTCCTGTTTCCGTATCTTCCAAAACATCCTGTTTCCAACGATAAATGTACACGCTATCCGACAACCGCTCATTCTCCGCAACGTCACTGATATTAATATCAGATACCATGCGTGAAAGCCACCTTACATCATAGCTTCCATCATATTTGACTAACAGTACTTCATGAATACTGGAAGGCAAAATCACCAAATCGCTCTGCTTCCATACTGCATACTCTTTCAATGCATCTCCATATATCATGCAAGACGCTCCATAAGCGCTCACATTGTTGCTTAAAACGATTAGCTCCTCTGACTCGTTATCTTTCGTACTGTCCAGCATCTCCAAAACTTTTTCCTGTTCCTTCGGATCCGGAATGTCACACATTACGATTCTTCTTAAAAGATGATCCAAAGAATCTGACTTCGCAGGACATCTAAGACATGTATTTTCATAAGCCATTCTCCATAAATCCTGTAAATTTATTTCCCAATGTTCCAAAAGTTTCTTTGAAATTCTTATACTCACCCCCATCTCATCCGATTGGCCAAACTGCACCACAAAAATAACAGCCAGATTCATAACCGGAATATGTGCCAATGACTGCAATTCTTTTTCATTCATCCTGCCATTGATAATACGAAATACAATTTGATTTTTCACAGAGTCAAAATCTACCATACTCCACTTTGCCATCTCTACAACCTGATCCATTCTTCCTCTATTCATTACTAATCTCCTTTCTCTACGCTGCCACTGGTTTTGACTTCCGCAACCCACTCATAGCATCCCGGTAATGTTCCGGAAGCATCTGACTGATATCACTCAGATTGTACCTTGCCAGAACCGTTTCCATAGAAACTCCAGTGCGCTGCAGTTCTTTTTCCAAATCCCCACGCATCTTTTTTGATAACTGCGCTTTTGCCTGCTCCGGTGTCCCTGTAATTTTTTCATTTGATACAGCATGTTTCTGCTGGTGCATTTCATAAACCGAAACGCCCTTACTATTACAAATCACCAGTCCGCTTATTTCACGTTTCTCATCGTAAGTAATAGATTCCACGCGAAAACGTTCTCTTGTGACATAACGCTTGCCATCATAACTGATTTCCACCCTTTCAGCCGGAATCCAGATAAACGGGGCTGAATACAGTTCTCTGCCAATCCCCCAATTAAAACACGCACGTTTAAAACTGTCTGATGCCTGGCCTTTTTCCTTCTCTGCCGTGCTTTCTGTACCGATATCCTGCTTGGAAATCCACTGTTGCTTTTCTGCATCCCAAACATCCACTGTGCAGAACAGCTTCCCTCCAATTTCCTGATGTGTCCGACGCCACCCAAATTCCGTGAAGGTTTCATCTAAAATACGCTGATCGACTCTGGCATCCTTATACAAGAGCAGGCTCAGACCTCGTTCTCCAATCGTTCCAACCCTGCATTCAATTTCATCTGCATTCATTAACCGAATCATTTTTATCCTCCTTCTGCATCTGCAGCAAAGACGGCCTGACAGGTGTTTTTTCCATCAGACCGTCTTTATATTCGTTGCTTTGCTCCGCTTCCTCTGGCATGCGTCCTTCTTCCTTATAGCTGTAGTATCCAGATTCTCCCACAATGATATGGTCGATCAGGCCAATTCCCAGAATCTGTCCTGCATTCCACATCCGTTTTGTAATTTTATCATCATCCAGACTTGGACTCACATCCCCAGACGGATGATTATGAACGCAAATGATATAAGCGGAATTATTCAGAATTGCAAGCTTAAAGATTTCCTTCATATCTATGTAGCAATAATTCAATCCACCCACAGCTGCAATCTCCGCAGCCTGAATTTCCAGCTTGCTATCCATGGTCATGACAAGTACCATCTCCCGGTGTGCCCGTTCAAACATAGGCATTACCATTTCCGCAGCCTCTTCTGGTGTACGAAAACGGCTAGTTCCATATAACCGTCGGCTCTCCTTTACCATCTCTAAATGCACAATACCAACCTTCTTTTTCGGAATAGGCCGATCCAACATTGCATCCAAGCGTTCCTTCTGTGACATCTTTCTCATTTTGTATCTCCTTTCTCCGAACGTGCTGCATGCACGTTCTTGATCTGCATGGCAACAAAAATAGAGGCAGGACTGACATTTTTTATCAATCCTGCCTCTATCTATTTGCCTTGTTTCTTATGATTCACATAAATAATATATATCTGAAATCATAGGTAACACGTTTTTATATTCTTCTACAGTTTTAACTGATATCCTGCATCCAGATATTTCTGCAGTTCCCTTTTCGCATTCACACTTGCCTGATAATTTTTTCTATCATCCGAAGCAATATACGCACCAACTGCTATAACAATTGCAATTGGAAATGCAAATCGAAATCTGCCCGTTAAAAAGAAACCAATTACAACACAAATAACTGCTCCCAGTTTCATATTGTTTAATTCTGTTTTACGTTCATCCAACAAGGATGCTTCACGAATCGTTGAAGATATTCTTTCACTTACCCTCTTATCTAACTCTTCCAGCAAATCACTTTTCTTTAATCCGCTGTATTCTGTCGCAATCACCTTATTCCGCAATTCCAAAAGTTCTTTCTCATTTTTGCACGTTTTTATCAAATATTCTACTTGATCTACAATAGCATTCTTAGTTCTGAGTTTTTCCACAGAACTTAATACATCTTTACGTGTGTCTTGCTTCTCCGGTGTTTCTTCTTTCTTGTCTACCGGAATATCTTCAAAACTCATTATTTTATCATTAGTGCTCATACTGAATTTCCCCCTCATTTAAATACTTTTTCTCCAGTGCTTTTACCATGGCAACATAGGTATCTTTACAATTCTCATAATCCTTTGTTTCAAGCATTCCTAAACATGGATTCAAATACTGTTTCCAGATACCCAAATAAATCTGATCCTTATCTTCTTTTTGATTAATAATATCAACGATTTGAGGAGCTGTTACGTAATACTCTTTAATTAACTCTTTGCCATCCTCACATTCCATCAAATAATGATCACGGAACTGTCTGAACATCGTCAGTTCATAGCAATTATCTGCCTTATGGAAAGAATCACACACCGCTGTTGTTATATAACATCCTCCACTGCTTCCGTATGTCTTATTGTTGATTTCTTCTGCAGAATGAGACTGCAAATAAGTTAAAACCTTTTTTGCCCCATCAATTCCACACACATCGGCATACTGAATAAATTTTAAAGCCTGGTCATAATCATTCTTTACAGAGTTACTTCCACCCTCATCTTTTCCCTGGCACAGCGTCTTTCCTTCCCAATACAAAGCAAATGGTGAAAGTGCATTTAAAGCCTTTTTACTAATTTCATGCAAATAATCCTTATCCTTTTTGAAAAATGCTACATTATCCTGAATTAATAAATGATCAATATATCCCCAGGCATAAGAGCAGCCTTCTTCTGCGGCATTGATAAGCAATTCTCCGGCAAGATCAGAATCCTGCAGCGTTCCATAGCCATTTAAACAACAGATTCCAATAATACAATCATATATACGGTTCGTTCCGCACTGACCAGCAATTGCATCAAACAAACGCTTATTATCCTCATTTTTTATTCTCTGGACATAATACTGAATATACCGTTCCTCAGCCACCATACTGCCTTCTGTAATCATTTTTGTAACTGCATCCAGATTACCATTTGAGAAAGCTGTTTCTACACGCTTTGCATCTGCTAAATTCTTATCACCCTTTTTCTTTACCTCTGCATTTCGATTCGCCTCTTCTGCCTCTACTTTTAAATAATCCGTTTTCTTTTTCTGCAGTTCCTGCAGTTTTGCAGATAAATCATAATGAAGTTCCGCGCTTTTCTTTGATAATATCTCTATTTTCTTTTTTACTTCTGCAGAATTTCCTTCTGGCAGTTTTAAAGCATCTTCTACCATCTGCTTCTTCTGCTCATCTACAATATTTCCAATTTTTTCCTTTATACAAAAGAAATCTGCAAGTTCCAAAATTTCATCAGTAAGCTGCTTATTATCAACAAATTCCTTGCCAACAAACGCAAGTTCTGAACCGCTCGTCAACAATGGCGATGCTTTTTGCAACAAAGATACTACATTTTTTAAAATATCATTTTTATTTTTTACATACTTTTGTACATTCTCTGCCAGTGCCAAAACTTCTTTATTCCAGACAGCATAATCGACATATTTTTGCTTGAATTCATTTTTATATATTACTATATAAGTATCTTCCGCATCATATGTCACGCTTCTATAATCTCGCAGAAACGTTTCCAGAACAGATGGATCATTGTATAACTTATTTAATCTTTTTTCGAGTTCCACCTGATTTCCAACTTGGGAAATTCCTGTCTTAATAGAGTTTATTGCTCCAGAAGCCATATTAGATAGCCCAGCCGCAGCCATTCCGCCTAAAGCACCTTCAAAACCAAAACCACCTGCAAGCATACGAGTGTTCCCGCCTGTTTGCATTTTCCGGATTTCCTTACCAATTACCTCCTGTGAAAGACTCTGTATAGTATTCTCACTTGCATTAGCAAGACATTCCAGTTTTTCTTCTAATGGTGGATGAATTGTCATTCGTCTTTTAATTTCAGCAATATCATAATTTACAATTCCAGAAGCAATCAGCAATTTTACTACGCTTTCACAAAGCTTGTCCACATACTCATCATATAAAGGAAGCGCCTTGCTGAAAAATGTTTCAACGCCTTTCACTTCGGCCTTATACTTCTCGGTAAATTCAACATTCAACCTGGAATATTCATCCCATAAATACTGATGGACATTAATTGACCGGATAATATCTTTATTATATTTGATCTCATACTTGTCCAAATGAAAAACCCACTGGTCACCATGCAAATGTCGTTGAGCCATCATAGCTACTTTTTCATTTGTGAGTAATGAAATCCCAGCATCTTCAATATCCAGCGCACCTAATTCCTCATCTAACACATTATTGCACCCTGTTGCTTCCATCGTTTGCTTCTTAGGAATCTTCTTTTCTGATGCCTTCTGTAAATCTGGCACATCAGAAAAATCCAGCTTCCCACCACAGTACATACAAAATTTGCCAATATTACTTATTTCTTTTCCACAATGCGGACAAAACATCTTTATCTCTCCTCAGCATCTTTTATGATTTTTCTCAACCAACGCTCTGTATAGCCATATTTCATTGCTAACTGTCTTATATTTTTCCCATCATATTCCAACTGTATTTTTTCTGCTATATATTGTGAAGAATACAGCTTATTAGGGAAAACGACTTGCTGGCCTTTAAAATTTGCATGAATCGTTCTTGCAATTTCCTCACCCGCAATTTCAGCAATCTCTCTGTAGATTCCAGCCATTCCGTAACCAGCTTGTTTCTTCTCTGCCAAATATGCTCATCTCCTTTTAGTTCCAATATATCACTCTCTTTCTGAATAATCTTCCTACATACTTCCAATGAACTATACCTCAATAAAATACCATATAAATAGAAAACCAGATGCTTACCTGCTATAAATACAGGCAAACATCTGGCATAATAAGTTATAGTATTATTTTATTTTTTCAATATAGGCTCTGATTACTTTTACATTTTCCTTTTCATATACATTCAATGTATTTTCATCAAAATCATCCGGCTCTACCGTGCCAGTATACCAGGACTTAGAATCAAAATATGCCTGCAACTGAGAATCTTTAAATCTCCTATGATGCCTTGCATAAATTTCATTTACCGCATATCGCAATTCGTCCTGGCTCAGACCAGATAATTCATGATCTGTTATGTAGGCAGTATCGCTATCAGGAAATATAAAAGTCTGATCTCCAGCATCCGATGATGCAGTCTCTTCTATAGTTTCTGGCTTTGTATCTTCTCCACCAAATGCTCCTTCGGTTTCTTCCATTTCTGAAATAACTTCCGTGCTCTCTTCTGTAGGATTCAGACTCGCTTTTGTCTGATTCGTTTCATAATCATCCGTTTCGACTATTTCACAGGAATCGAGGATTTCTTGGAAAATCAAGTCCTGTGCCATTGGAGACATTACTGTTATATCTTCGGCCAAAACATAAAGCTGCCCTTTACAATAAACTGTAAGAATATATACTGTCGATGTGGTTTTTCCGCACACTTCTTTCAGATAATCTCCAACCTGTGCATCGTAAATCCAATTTGTTATGTATTTTCCAGATGCAGCCGGATATCCATCTATGGAAAATGTTTTAACATCTGTTACTTCATCATATCCCTCATCAAGAAGTCCTTCTTCCACAAGCTTTTTCAGGCCCTCTTCTGCATTCTTTTCTGATAAATAATCTGGAATATTGTCCCGAATAATAAACCAGACCTCTCCTATATCAAAAAAGTCATCGTACATTCCATACAGACCATTTTCAACATCTTCCATGTCCGGACAATATGGTATATGCAATCTTAAATTTCCCAATTGCAAATCATCATCTGTATAATTTGATGTAATAATCAAATCATTTCTTGTTTGAAGATAATCTCCCAGCTGAATGAAACCGTTAACGTTTGATGGAAAAGAAAAATAATTATAATTTGTCGCAGTAATATCTACCTTCGTTTTTGTATGTTTAAGTGCATATGTATAAACATTTGCTCCCGTCCTGCTTACATTAAATTCGACTGAAGACTTTCCTGATTTTCCTGATTCTATTGTAATTTCATGTTTTCCCTCTTTCATATATCCGACAAAGGAAAGATTTTTGCTTATATCATTTGTAGCAATTTTTTCCCCATCCAGTAAAATATTGTTTTTTTCATTGCCCTTGTTAGAAAACATACTTTTATCAAAATAAAATCCCAACACCACATCACATAACGAATTTTCTCTTTCTATGAATTCTTCTAGTGTCATATTTTTTTCACTGGATATTGCTTTATCTTCCTTTTTCTCAGAAGATGCTTTACAACCGGATATTACCACTGAAGCTGCTACTATAGAAAGTAATATGCCAACCATTTTTTGTGCTAATCTGCCTTTTTTTCGCATTCTCCTTCTCCCTCCTCAACATCTCCATTCACAATTAATATCAACAATATACCATTCTGATATTGAATAATCTTCCTATATAATTCAGTAGCATAATTCCACAATAATTTGTATATATAAAAGTACCGGACAACCACTGCATCTTTCTACAGTGATTGTCCGATATTTTATCCTACGGTTTCGGCATAAAAATCTGAATCATAATTTTAACAATAATCCAAGGCATCTTCTTTTTCCTCCATAATTTTTCTCTCAGGCTGCTTTCATCATCTCAAACGCCCGGTCAATCAAAACATTTCCATCTACCGTCCGTGAGAAGAGATTTTCTCTGTAGTTTTCGCTCATGCGAAGCGGCCTTGCATGAGTAGCAAAATCCGAAACCGCATTTACAAAACGGTACGCATTCTTTCCTACATGCTGCAAATCTGGCGCTTCGAAATACCGTTCTTTCAAATCTTCCTTTAATTTCAGGACATTCTTGCACTGCTGCTCACTGGCATTAGGGATTAGCGGAAACAATGCATTGATATAATCATATACCTGCTGATCTGCTAATTTCTTTGCTGACAGCTCCTCTACACAGCTTTCCAGTTCTCTCATGTAGGAACTCGCATAGAAAAGCGTATTTCTGGCATCCTGTAGGCGCTGTGTAGGCTCACCGATATGCTTGACAGCCCAGCTTCTCTGTGCTGTCTCCAGCGCCAGATTTAACGTATTCTGGCATACAACCCGGATCGGAGTCATTGCCACTTTAATAGATCCGGTTCCATCATGTGTATTCATAAATACCAGATATGGAGTAATTTCATCTTCTCCTATGACATATTTCTCTGGCAACTTCGCAAGCAGCCAGATTTTCTTTCCACCTTGTAAAGATCCGGCTGTCTCATAAGTTACACCTTCTCCCAGCAATGCATCAGTAAAAGAAAACGCATCCCGGTTCTGTACTACCTTGTAGCGGTCGGATACCACACCCAGAACTGATCTGTCACTCTCACGGATATTTGCACGATATCCGGGGATTCCAAGTCCATTGTTCGTCTGAATAGGCTGCTGGATCACGTTCCAGTCAAGGCCAGATACACGCAAGGCCTCCTTGGAATCCGGTGCTTCTTCCACACAGGTTCCCATGCCGTGCCATGGCTTTGTTCTGGTGTAAAACATAGTCTCCACGTTTGCTGACATATATTCGTCCTCCTTAAAATGAAAGAGACCAGGAACAGATTGTAAACTGTAGGCCTGGTCTCTGCAGGAACTTATTTATTCCTGCTCAGGGAAATAATATATATCTTCACTCTTTGGAAATAGGATTTCCCGGCAGCAAGTCATACAGCGAAAATTCGCTTTGAGAATCTTTAGGATTCGGTTCCCAATAATTTCTTGCCTGAAAAATTATTCGTTCAATAATCCTCTGCATCTGTTTTTGCCGCTCTTTTGTAGCCGTCATATTTTCATGCCGTTTCCTGCCAGTTCTAAAATTCACTGTATTTACAGCAAAATGTACATGAACCCGCAAACTATCCATATCCTTAAGATGTATTCCCCAGAATACCTGAAAACCTTCATTGTAAATATTCCTTGCAAGTTCTCTGGCGACCATTTCACAGCTAATGTGGCACTCCTTAAATTTCATCAGTTCATACCCAGAAAACTCGTAAATTTCGTGATCTACATAACGGCCAACACGCCTCGCCGCTTATAACATAAACGTGCAAGCCTAAAATCACCAATTATTCCATCCGTCCCCAATATATCCAAGCATCCCCATACTCCACATGCCAATAATTCGCCACGTTTGTCCTCCTGTTCCCTGTCCCTCGCAATATAGCGAATGAGATTTCCTACACTTTCCTCTTTGCAATAATTGAACTTACCTGCCTTATTCAGTAAATGACCGTAATCTAATTCGTACATTTCTTCTCCCTCTCCACAATCTCTAAAATTCTTTTTCGTAAATCACAATCTGGATCATTTTGGGCCACATGACAAATTTCATTCAATCGGTCTGCTATTTCCGTATAGGCAGGTAACAGTTCCATATAGTTTAACCTGTCATTTGAATCTGATAAACTCTTTAAAATATACTCACTTAAGGTCATTTTTTTCTTGGTAGCGGCTTTTTCTAATTTTCTTTTTTCTACCGCAGTAACCCTTATATGAATATCTGCCTTTTTTGTATTTTTCATTTTATCTAAAACTCCTTTTTCATAAAATCAATATTAGCATGTACGCGAAACTGAATCTATTTTTAGCATTTTTTATTTCCTGCTTCGATATAAACGTATAGCTAAGCAATTATCATGTGTACACGTTCTGACAATTATTGATATGTTATGACGTGTCATAAATTGTCATTAAGCATCAACATATTCATAATCACAATCATCCACGAAAGGAGATTCCGCATGGAAAACACTAAATACATGACCCTCAAAGAATTCTGTGAACTGACAAAAATCAGCACATCCACCGCCTACCGCTTGATTCGAAACGGCACATTACCTGCCACTAAACTGGTCGGAACCCGGCACTGGAAAATTCCATACAGCGCACTTCCGAACTATGTTCCCGGAAGCATTATCGCTAAATTTTAAATTCTGTTTGTACGCTATAGGCAGACACACTATTGAACAGGCAAACTATCCGTACTCTCTATAAAAGATCCTATACCGCACTAAATTTAATAAAAAATAGAAAAGGCCGTTTTCTCGTACTTTTTCTCCCCGAAAAAACGGCCATATAGGAATTTTAATTTTTTAGTTTCGCTAATTTGCAGTATTTGTGCCGTTTTAACTGGTGCACTTCCATGTTTCTGTCTGCTGTAATCCAACCATATGTCCACTATATAAAGACATTGTTCTAATTTCCCGTGATTGATTTGCAGACCTACACATTCTTAAATATGCAATAATTCCTTTTTGTATCGGTAATAAGTTCCTCTGGAAACCCCAATTACCTTCATGCAATCGGAATCACTCAAATCACCACCAAATGCTTTGGCCCGTTTTTGCATTAACCGTTTAGCCTGAATTTCTTTTTCTGTAGCATAATGCCTGCCTTTTGGGCGGCCTAATACTTTTCCATTAATTCTGGCTGTTTCAATTCCCTCAATGGTTCGCTGACGAAGATCATCAACTTCTTTCTGGGCCTGATCGAATGCAATCTTAATCTGCTCTTTAGCAAGCAGCATCAGATACTTTTCTACAGCTTCCAGGATAACATCCACTTTGGTTCCGGTCTTTGGAATGCAAACCTGCAATGCTCTTCGGTAAACCTCTGTGTTGATATGAGGCTCCTGCAAAAATATGAGTTCAATTCCACTGGCATACAGCTTTTGATATTCTTCAAATCCTTCTTCTGCATCTCGTGCCATTCTGGAAACAGAATCAAAAATAATGATATCTCCAGGCTTTAATTGTTTCAGCAGTTTTCTCCATTTCGGACGATCCAATGTCCGGCCTGTGTAAATCTCCTGAACAATAAGTGCCACCGGATATCTGCGATGAATATTTCTGATCTGCCTGTCAATGTTCTGTCCCGGCGTTGAAATGCGGACATATCCATATAGCATAATCCATCCCCCTGTATAACAAAAAGGATGCATTTTTATTGCACCCTTTTCACAACATTTTCCTATGTCAAATCAGTATCACAGAAACGGTCGTTTTTACAATACTGATTAAAAAGTATAAAGGCCGTTTTTTCGTTTTTTTCAGTACGAGAACACGGCCTTTACAGACTTTTTTATTGTTATGACTATTTAATACCATTCATACATACTCTGTTCTGGAAGATTTATAATCTTATTTTAACAATCAAATGGTATCCTTCCAGCCAGATACAGCGGAACTGCACGTTTATCTTCATTGATACCGCCGTAAGTATTTTTCAGACTGTACACGAAGTCCAAACGTCCTTTATCCAGCAACTTATTAGCTGTTACTGCGATTTCATTTCCACGCTTCACTTCCAGTCCATAGTTTTTATGATTTAACCGACTGCGCACATAGAAATCCAATTCACCGCTGCTTTCCTCATCCGTGCCAAACCACGGGACCTGCCCAGCAATTTCGCGTCTTCTGATACGCTCTAAGAGCATCAGATACACAAAATTCTCACACAGACATCCATCAATGGTCTCCTGCATGGAACCAGTCAGAGAAAGGAAATAATTTGCTATCCCCAGATCCATAAAATAGTACCTGCAGTTTTCCACAATATTCAGGTTATCGCAGTTCACACTCTTACTGCAGTATCCCAGCTGATGAGACAAATAAAGCCAGCTGATGGCATAATTAACCGTCTTTTTCGCAATCCGTCCGCTCTCCTCCTTGAAAATGATGCTTGTCAAATCTGTAATCAGATCTTTTGTACCTTTCTTTTCTTTCAGCATCATCGTTGCTATGGATGAGAAGACCTTTTCAAACGTAGCAGTTTCCAACGGACTCTCAAAATACCGTCCGGATTCCTTCACAAAAATCCTGATAAGTGACTCAATGATATCTGCGCACTGTTCCAGATTCCCAGTCTCCAAATAGGCCTTTACTACCTCTGGATATCCTCCAATGTGAAGATACACATCAAACCAGTGTTTTAGTTCATCATACTGCGCATGATCGGATGCTCCATAGAGGTCAATCGTTTCATACAGTTCACGCTTTCCTGCTGCTTCCAGAAATTCTGCAAATGTAAGAGAGGTCATAGTAAGAGAATCCACATCTCCGGCAGAGAGGAAAAAGTCTTTTTCTCTGGTCTTTCCCAGATAGCTTCCTGTCACGATAAAATCACATTCAAACTCTCTGGCAAACTGACGGATCATAGAATAAACTTTAGATGACTCCTGAATTTCATCAATCACAACAATGGTATCTTTGTTATCCTCAAATTCTCCATGAAATAAAGACAAGGCCTCATGGATCGGACGTTCTTTGCGTTTCATTCCAGGCTGCCATGCCGTTGCCTGTTCGAGACAGGCTAAAAATTCCTGTCCGGAAGTCTGAGCCATATTGACATAAATCTGTACCTTATAATTTTCTTTTGCGAACTTGTCCAGAATAAAGGTCTTACCAACCTGGCGTGCACCTTCCAGTTCCAGAACCTTATGAGTATTTTCCCGCTTCCACTCCAGTAACCTTTTATAAATATCTCGTTTCAGTTCCACGGTATTCAACCCTCCATTATTTATGCTTTCCATTATAGCACATACCTCCCTTATGAATCAAAACCTTTTATTTATGCCCAAAATCACGATACCGATTCATATCAGATGTAGACACAGCTGAAAACCTGACTCCCATAGATAATGAGATACCCCAGTCCCCGTCTCGCCGCCAGAAACTCTCCGATGATCACGCCCACCAGGCACAGTCCCACATTGACCTTCATGTTGCTTAAGATCAGCGGCACGGAGCCGGGAAGAAGCACCTTCGTGAGCACATCCTTTTTGCTGCCGCCCAGCGCGTAGATCAGGCGGATTTTATCCGGGTCCATGGACAAAAATCCAGTGTGTAGCGTCAGGATCGAACCAAACACCGCCACGGAAACCGCCGCCGCGATAATCGTATGCACATGGCTTCCCATCCATACGATCAGCATGGGCGCCAGAGCCGATTTTGGCAGACTGTTCAGCATCACCAGATACGGCTCCAGAATTTCTGAAGCACTGCGGCTGGCCCACAAAAGAACTGCCACGCAGATCCCGGATGCCGTCACAATCGCGAAACTGACGACTGTTTCAAAGAGGGTAATGCCAATGTGCGCGAAGATACTCCCGTCCCGCACCATCTTCCAGAAACAAAAAAGAACTCTGGATGGCGAACTGAATATGAAATCATCGATCATACCCAGTCTTGCGCAGAGTTCCCACAGAGCGAGGAATAATACGAGGAGCATGCTCCGTACGATCCTCACCTTTCTCTTATGCATTTTTTCCTGTTCCATATATGCTTCCTGAAACCGGATTACGGACTGAAGCTGCGAAGGCTTATCTGCCATCTTCCATCCTCCAGTGTTGTCTTCATGATTATCATATGCAAAAAAGGACTGCGGCGAAGCGGATTTCTCCACTTTCACAGCAGTCCTGTATCATCTTTTTAGTTGCTTAAAAAGCCTTTTCCTATGATCTCGCTGGAGTTGGAGATCAGAATGAACGCCGTTGGCTCTACTTTCTTGATATAGTTGCGCAGCCGTACAGCCTGGCTGCGTTTCATGGTGGTCATGATAACGGTCTTGCTGTGATGGGAAAAGGCGCCCTGTGCCTTGTAAATAGTGGCACTGCGGTTCAGATCCTTAATGATAAAATCGCAGATGGGATCCGGATCATCACAGATAATATTAAAGCATTTACAGAGATTAATGTTCTCGATAACACCATCAATCACCAGGGATTTTGCCATCAGGCCCAGCGAAGAATACAAGCCGGTAGTCGGTCCGAATACGAAGAACGACATGACCACGGAGGTGATATCCACCACCAGAAGCGCCGTTCCAATGTTCATGCTGGAATGGGCTTTTAAGATCATGGCGATGATATCGGTACCACCGCTGGATGCGCCAATGTTAAACAGGATCGCGGAGCCAATGGCCGGAAGAAAGATCGCAAAGATCAGTTCCAGCATCGGCTGGTCGGTGATGGTGCCTGCCATCGGCATAAAACGGTCCAGCGCGCTTAAGCTAAAGGACATCAGCATACTGGAATATACGGTTTTGATGCCCACATCAGTTCCCAGGAATAAAAATCCCAGCACCAGAAGGCCGGTATTCACTGCAAAGGTAAAATCACTGGCATTCATTCCGGTCAGTCTGCTGACCACGGACGAAAAGCCGGTAACGCCGCCAAAAGAAAAGTTATTCGGGAACTTGAAAAAATAAATTCCCACGACCATGATCCAGATACTCACGGTGATCAGCGCGTATTCTGCAATCTTTCGTTTGACTGGATCTTCAATCTGCTGTGTAGCCATAATTCCCCCCAAAATCTGATTCATATTTTCGCCCTAAAAGCAAAAGAAAAGCAGAACGAGTGATAATCCCTCTCCTCTGCCAGAGAGACTATAACTCGTTCCTTTGTAAAAGACAAACACTATTCTTATTGGCTCAATTACAGCATTTCTATTGTATGATACAGCTTTGTCTGGCCACACGGCTGTCCTCTGCCATACTCTGCATTTCCTTAAATTTTTTTCCTTTTGGATCCACTCTCTGCCACAGCGTGTAGGCTGATGTCTGCTTCGCGTCATTCCACGGAACCGCCTCTCCCAGGCAGTATGGAAGGTACAGATCCGCATACATGGAAGCCATCTTCTCCTTTAAGTCATCCGGCACCATGGTGATGGTCTGCTTTACCTGTTCCTGAATCACGGATTTCGCGTACTGGCGGGACCATTCCGAAAAATTTAACAGTTCCGGATTTTCTGATCCCTGCTCCTTTGCCCAGGCTGCCACATCTGCATGCCGGGTCTCAAAGGTCATGGTATCATTTAAGTCCCAGTTCAGCATGCCATACTGGTTGCCCGGAAACGAATAGGGGCTCAGCACGATCTCATGAATGCCCTCCTGCTCATCTTCCAGGCCCGGTCCGGTCACATGCTCCCGGATCCGCTGCACATGCAAATGTCCGCTGATGTAAAGCGGCACCTGATACTGTTCCAGAAGCGCCGTCACCTCCGGTCCGTTCTCCATCTCACACTGGGTTGTAAATAACCGGCTCTCCTGCAGCAGATTGTGGTGCGCCAGCACAATCACCTGGATGTCATGCTCCTTCGCCACCTTCAGATGTGTCTCCATCCATTTTAAGGCGGCCTCCCCAATGCGGCCCTCCACATGGTTTCCATCATCATAAATACAGGAATCCATCATCAGAAGCCAGTGCTTTGCATCCAGCGGATACACATAGCTTAAAGACGCCGTATCCCGGTTTGGAGACTGGTCATAACCAAACTGGTGATAAATCTCATAAAAATCTTCCCCCGTTTCCAGATACTCTGCCTTTTCCCGCTGCGTTCCAAAATAAGTAGAAGCATTTTTATTCTGGATATCATGGTTTCCGGGAATCACAAGCACCTGAATGCCCTCATCCTGCACTTTCTGCAGCTTTTCCGCCAGCAGCTCATGATTGATCCGCTCCCCGTTTAAGGTAATGTCACCGGTCAGCGCCAGCGCTGTCGGATGATTTTCGATGGCTGTCTCCACCAGCGTATCCAGCATTTCCTCGCTGTACTGGTCAATCTTGCCGTCATCGTGCTCCACCATACTCCAGAATGCTTTCCCATCATCATGGGTCGTACTGCTCATATAATGAAGGTCCGATGCCAGCATCAGGGTTGGGGGCTCGTAAGGTTTCTCTGCCTCCTCTTTATTTTTATCTGATCCATGCGTTCCGCGATGGCATCTCCTCTGCCTGCGGTACTCCGCAAGCCATTCCTGACGTTCCTGCTCCAGGCGGGCCAGGCGTTCTTCCTCTGACTCTTCCGATTCATCCAGTCCATTGCCTGCCACATCCGGTCCATTTTCCGTTCCCGGTGTTCTGCCTCCATTCGGATTCTCTCCCGACTGCTGGCTGCCCTCCTGCGCCGCGGACTCCCGGCCATCTCCGGTATTTCCCTGTCGGTTCAGCGCCCCAAGGAACCACACAATCCCAACGCAGATCAAAAGTAAAGCCCCGTAGATCAGGGCTGTAATCTTTTTATAATGCTTCATAATTCTGTCTTAATCCTCTTTTCCGTCCGGAGTGATACCCTCATATAATGAAAAGCGGGCGGCATCACTACCGCCCGCCATCATATCACAGATTGACGAAAAAAGAAAGATTTTAGATAATGTCATTCACGCACACGGCACCGTAGGGACGAATGCTCATGTGATACGCACTGCCTGCGCCCATGGCATGCTCGATATAGTCGATGTACTCGTCTACGATATCATTTGGCAGCATAGCCATGATGACGCCTGCGAAGCCGCCGCCGTGGATGCGGCATGCGCCGCGCTGCTTCTCGGCAATAAACAGCTCCGTAAGGGCCAGAGCAATGGAAATGCCCTGTTCCTGTACGCTGGCCGTAGTATAGCAGTTCTGCAGCCACTTCCAGGAAGAGTTTCCGGATGCCGTGATATTGGCCAGGAAATCGGCGAAGCGTCCCTCTTTTAAAGCTGCCACCTCAGCCTCGACCCGCTTATTCTCCTCAAAGAAGTGAAGGGCACGCATTACAGAACGGTCTCCTGCAAAGGCACGGATTTCCTGAATGTTATCAATCACCTGCTGCTCTGTCACCTCCGCGCAGACCTCCTTGCCAAAGAACCGGGCCACCTTCTTCATCTCATTCGGAACAGAAGAATAATCCGCACTCAGGTCTGCATGGCCTTTTCCGGTCTGCACGATGATGAGGCTGTGATTCTGAGACGCAAAATCAAAGTCGATCTGCTCTACCTTCGGGGCAGCCGGCTCCAGAAAATCAATCGTAATGAGACCGCCTACCGCACAGGCCATCTGGTCTAACAGGCCGGAAGCTTTATCCCAGTACACGTTCTCAGCATACTTTCCGATGTGGGCGTAAGCAACGGTATCCATGCGTCCGTCATTGAAGAAACGGTTCAGCATGGAACACAGCAGCATCTCAAAGGATGCGGAAGAGCTTACTCCTGCAGAGCTGATAACATTGCTGGTGATGTAAGCGTCAAAGCCGCCTACCTCATAGCCGGACTCCTGAAATCCCTTTAACAGGCCCTTTACCAGATCTACGGTTCCTGCTTTCTTGGCACTCGGCTGCAGGTCATTTAAGTCAATGGTGAATTTCTGATGGAAGGTCTCACTGATGATATTGACCTTGCTTGACTCATTCTTTGCCGCAATTCCCACGCAGTCCAGATTGATGCTTCCTGCCAGCACCTTGCCATGGTTATGGTCGGTGTGATTTCCGCTGATCTCCGTTCTTCCCGGTGAGCTGAACATCAGAATATCCTTCTCCCCAAAGTTCTCCTGGAATTTCTGTACCAGGTCCTCATAACGGTGGATGTTTTCCTCCGCTTTATCTGCTCCGTATAACTCACGCATACGGATATCTGCTGCTTCTGATCGTAACAATTCCAAAGTTTTTGCTGTGTTCATCCTTTACCCCTCCGTTTTCTCCATGCAAGCCCGGCAAACAATCACGCCTCACTGCCGCTCATAGTTGTCAGTATACCACACCGTTTGTTCTATGGACAATACAATATTCTTTCACCTGTCTGCATTTTTTTACGCTGCGGGGTCTTTTTCGCGGCAAACAGGCAAACTGGCAAACTGGCAAAGCGTATCCCGGTCATCTATGGTATACTGAATGGAAAAGGAATCCGGTATTCCCGGACAGGAAAGGAAACACACATATGAACTGGAACGGCAAACCTTATCACTCCCTGGACTTTGAACTGAAATCCCGCTTCGGGCAGAAGGTCTACAAGATTGCCCTGGACGGACGGATGACATGTCCCAACCGGGACGGAACCCTGGGGACGCGCGGCTGTATCTTTTGCAGTGAAGGCGGGTCCGGGGATTTTGCCGCGCCGCTGGATGCAGATATCTCTATTACCACCGCCGTCAACAACCAGATTGAAGAGGCCATCTCCCGCATCAAAGGCAAAATGGGCTCCGCGCCGGATGCCTACATTGCCTACTTCCAGTCCTACACCAACACCTACGCGCCGCTCCCTTACCTGGAAACACTGTTCAGCGCCGCCATCTGTCATCCCAAGGTTGTGGCACTGTCCATTGGCACGCGCCCGGACTGCCTGCCGGATGAGGTGCTGGATCTGTGTTCCCGCTTAAACCGGGAAAAGCCGGTCTGGATTGAGCTGGGGCTGCAGACCATTCACGAGGATACCGCCTCCTTCATCCGCCGCGGCTACCCCCTCTCCACCTTCACCGATGCTATGGCACGGCTCCGGGCACGGAATCTGGAGACCATTGTCCATGTCATTCTGGGACTTCCAGGCGAAAACCGTGAAAAGATGTTGGAGACTGTACGCTATCTGGCTGCACAGAATATCCAGGGTATCAAGCTGCAGCTTCTCCATGTATTGAAGGGCACCGATCTGGCAACGGTTTACGAACAGCATCCATTTCCCGTTATGACCCTGGAGGAATACCTGGATCTGGTCATTGACTGCGTGTCCCTGCTGCCGCCGGAGCTTGTTATCCACCGGATCACCGGAGACGGGCCGAAGCGTCTTCTGATTGCGCCGCTCTGGAGCGCAAATAAGCGCCTGGTGCTCAATTCGCTCACCAGGCGCTTCCAAGAACGAGGCATAACTCAGGGCTGCGGGCTGACGGTGCCGTCTGCTCCCACAGAAACCCCAAAGGAGATTCCCTCCAAATACTGATAAAACTGTGTTTTCGCATCCGCATCGGTTAAGGTGCGGGTATAACCACCTGAGGAGGTTCCCGGAATCAGCTTTAAGTCCAGGCTATCATTGGAAAATTCAGCCTGCACCAGCATGGTTTTCGGAATGGAACTTCCAAACACGAAATTGCCCAGGCTGTAGAAGATCGGCTTTCCCTTATAATATTCGATGCCCTGCAGCACATGGGGATGGCTTCCGATCACCAGGTCCGCTCCGGCATCAATATAGCGCTTTGCCAGTGCCCGCTGATACTCCTGCGGTTTTTCTTCCCGTTCAATGCCCCAGTGGATCAAAACCACCACCTTGTCTCCTACTGCGTGACACTCCGCAATCTGCGCAAGCAGCGGCTCTACGGAAACCTCATAGGAGGACAGCATGCCCGGATGACCATTCGTGGCCGCCCAGTCTGCCTGCGGGATCACCCGGGTTGCCCCGATGAGGGCCACCCGCTGTCCGTTTTTCTCAAACACCACCGGCTGTTTCGCTTCATCCAGATTCTTTCCGGCACCGGTATGCAGAATACCGGCGCTGTCCAGGACCTCACAGGTATCTAACAGCGCATCTGTGCCGTAATCCAGGGCATGGTTATTCGCCAGCGTCACTGCGTCAATCCCCATCTCTTTGAACATGGAAACCTTCTCCGGTGCCAGGCGGAAGGTATACTGCTTATCCGCCGCCTGGGTGCCGCGGCTGCTGAAGGGGAACTCCTCGTTGACCGCGAAATAGTCGGCAGACTGGATCGCACTTAAATATCCCGAATCCAGCACACCGGAGATTCCGCCTGCGCGGCTGTAGGCGTTTAAGACGTGGTCCGACAGGAGCACATCGCCGGAGAACAGGATGGTCATGGAATCTGCCGCTGCATTCGAATTGACTGAATTTGCCGCGTCATCTGAAGCCTCTGCCTCGTCCGAATTTTCTCCCTCTGGATTCTGACCAGACTCTCCGTCATTTCTCAGAAAATCTCCCGCATTCTGATCTTCGGTTTCCAGAATGATCCCGGTTCCTGCATCAGCCTCTCCGATCCGTTCTGCCTCCAGATTTCCTTCTGCATTTTCTGCCTGCTGCACGGTTGTCTCCGCAGCCGTAATCTTCTCATACGATCCATAACTGCAGCCGCCGAGCAGCACCGCACAAAGCAGCGCTGCCGCCATGGTTACAGCATTAATTCTGTGATCAATTCCCATGTAATATCCTGCCTTTTCATTTCCTGTTCCAGCACTTCCCGCGCTTCTAACGGTGCCATAAAGCACAGGCCGCAGCCTGCGGAGATGGCGCTGGGAAGCGGGATGATGCGGCCGGGAAGCCCGGCTTCCTTCATGGCCTTCTCCATACGAATGGCCATGACCGTATCCCGGAATGTGATGATCAGACGAAGTTCTTTTTTTAACATCTTATCCCTCCCAGGCCAGGATCCGCATGGCTTTTACGGCCTCCTGCACTTCATCCATGGTATTAAAGTGAGAAAAGCTGAAGCGAACGGCGCCCTGCTTTCCGGTTCCAAGGGCCTGATGCATCTGCGGCGCACAGTGGCCGCCGGAGCGAACCGCAATATCAAAGCGCTGCATCAGCTCATCCGCTACTGCCGCAGAGTCATAATCTTTCAGGTTCAGTGTCACCACCGGAGTCCGGACATCCGCATCGAAATCACCGTACAGCCGGACTCCAGGCAGATGTTTTACACCCTCATAGAAAGCTCTCGCGTACGCATCTGCCTGCTGCCAGATGACATCGGTTCCCTTCTCCAGAATGTATTCCACTCCGGCCCGAAGTCCCGCAATGCCCGGCATATTTAAGGTTCCTGCTTCCAACAGGGTCGGCATTTCATCCGGCTGTTCTTTATCAAAGGTACGGATTCCCGTGCCGCCCACACGAAACGGCTTCATCTTCACGCCCTCGCGTACACAGATGCCGCCCATGCCCTGGGGGCCTAAAAGACCTTTATGACCAGAAAAACACAGCACATCAATGTGCATCCGTTCCATATCAATCGGCAGAAGACCTGCTGTCTGAGCTGCATCCACCACGAACAGTGTTCCGTTTTCCTGGCACAGAGCCCCCAGCTTTTCCAGATCATTGACATTACCGGTCAGATTTGACGCATGGGTGCAGACCAGGGCTTTGGTATCCGGCCGCATACTGCCCGCCAGCACATCCAGGCACATTCTTCCTTTTTCATCGCAGGGGATGATCGTGAGATCCACCCCCTCTTTTTCTTTCCGGTACAGAGGGCGCAGCACAGAATTGTGTTCCATCTGCGTGGTGATCACATGGTCCCCCGGCTCAAACAGGCCCTGAATTGCCATATTCAGGCTGTCTGTGGCATTCATGGAAAACGCCGCCTGGTTCGGATGTGGATAGCCAAACAGTTCTCCCAGAAGGCCCCGGGTCTCCACCGCCAGGCGCAGGGCCTGCAAAGACGCCTCATTGCTTCCCCTCGCCGCGTTGCCTACGCTGCCGGACACCAGAGTCTGATAAACGGCAGCGGCCACCGTCTCCGGCTTATGCAGAGAGGTAGCCGCATTGTCCAGATAGATCATGGCCGTACAACCAGGTCCGCTTCGGCCATGGTCTGGGCAATCACATACATATTGGTCACACCGCCGACTTTCAATTTCTCAGTCAGTCCGTAATAGTTTAAGCAGGTGCCGCAGGTCAAAATTTGCACGCCTGCCTCCTCCAGTTTTTTTAAATCCTCGATGGAATCAGAACCTTCGCAGGTCAGCTTTGCGCCGCCATTGTAGAATAAAATGGTATCCGGCAGGTTTTCCAGCTGGGTCTGGGCAAATAAAAATCCCTTGATCAGCACCTTGCCAAGCTCCTCGTTGCCCTCGCCCATATGATCTGCGGTAACCGCAACGACCGTTTTCTTTTTTGCCGGAACCAGGCACTGATCCGCCGGAATTTCCTCTGCGGATTTCTCCTGACCGCTCACATGAAGAACCACCTTCCAGATCTTCTCCTCCTCTTTGGAGGACTCCACGCCATATCCCATCTGTCCTGCCATCTTCTCCAGGTTCTGGACTGCGATCTCGTTATCTACAAGAACCTCCACGTCACCTGCGCCATTTAAATTTTTGATTGCCTCTTTTGCCTTAATTAACGGGATCGGGCAGATCTCGCCTCTTGCGTCAACTGTTGTCATACAAGTTTCCTCTCTTCTCTTATTCTATCGGCATGCCCTGAAAGTTCCAAAAATCATTGCCGTCATGTTTTTTATCATCACAGTTTTTACAGCACTGTGATTTCCTTCCTGAATCCTGCATCCTCCGGCTGAATCAGCCGTCCCACAATCTGCGCCGGAAGCCCGGCCTCTTTTAATTCCTGCAGGAATGCGTTTCCATCCTCCTGGGGCACTGCAAACAGCAGGCCGCCCGAGGTCTGCGGATCAAATAAAATCTCTTCCAGTGGGAACGGAACCCCCTTAAAATCCACAAATGCTCCAACATGGTTGCGGTTGCGCTGTCCGGCTGCCGTGATCATGAAGTTTTCCGCATGGGTGTAGGCCTCTTTGATGTACGGAATACTCAGCGTATCCACCACCGCCCAGAAACGCTTATCCAGCATCTCATGAAGATGGCCTAAAAAGCTGAATCCGGTCACATCGGTACAGGCATGCACCGTATACTTTTTGGAGATAGCCGCCGCGTACTTGTTTAACGTGGTCATGGATGTGATGGCTTCCGCCATGGCCTCTTTCGAAGCCGCTCCCACCCGGTTTGCGGTATTCATGATGCCGACCCCCAGCTTCTTGGTCAGAACCAGTACATCTCCTGCCTGACCGCCATTATTTTTATAGATCCGGTCCGGATGCACCACACCATTTACAGAAAGCCCGTATTTCACATCCCTGTCGTTGATGGAATGACCGCCGCAGAGTACCGCTCCGGCCTCCACCACCTTTTCCGAACCGCCCCGCATGATCTCACCGAGAACATTCAGGTCCTCATCCTGGGGAAAACAAACAATATTCAGCGCACTGATAACCTCGCCCCCCATGGCGTACACATCACTCAGCGCGTTCGTTGCCGCAATCTGGCCAAACACGTACGGGTCCTCCAGCATCGGCGGGAAGAAATCCAGTGTCTGCACCACGGCCACGTCATCGCTGATGCGGTAAACTGCCGCGTCATCGCTGCTGTCAAACCCCACCAGCAGATTCGGATCTGCCGCGCCGCGCTCGATCCGGCTTAACACCCGCTCCAGAATATCCGGGCCCAGCTTTGCTGTGCAGCCGCCGCTGCTGCAAAATAAACCTCCTGCCATAACTGCTCCTTTCCTGAAACCTGGCCTGTTCCCACAGACATTCCCCAGCAGAAAATGCCTGTCTGCAAACAAGCCGTATAACTTCTCTTATCATAGCACAAACACCCTGCTCCGTCCAGATATCGTAAAAAGCAGCCCCGTCTTCCAAAATCTTCAGGCAGGACTACCTTTTCTATTTTTGTGCCAGACAATGCGCTCGCTGCTCCATTACTTCCACAGCCATTCTTCCAGCAGCGTCTCATACACCTTCTGGCAGCGGCGGATGTCCGCCTCATCCACATACTCGTCTGCTTTGTGGGCCATGGCCAGGGTGCCTGGTCCATAGGAAAGACAGTTGCAGTTTCCGGTAGTTCCGGCAATCACAGCCGTATCGGTGTAACCCGGGAATGCGGCAACCACCGGTTCTTTTCCGGTTGCCTGCGCTACGGCCGCCTTGACGCGCGCCAGCATCTCGGCATCCTCATGATGGGCAATCGGCGGACGGTTGCCAGTAATCTGAATCTCGGCTTTCAGGCCAGGAATCTCCTTTCCCGCATCCTCCGCTGCTGCCTCCAGCAGTGCCTTCACATCTTCAATATGATACGGTGGAACTACGCGCATATCTACCGATACCTTGCACTCTGCCGGTACCTGATACGGATGAATACCGCCCTGGATTTCCCCAAACACGATGGTGGACTTGCCGAGAAACGCATCTTCCTTCAGTTCCTTCATGCGATTGCGGGCAGATGCCAGCATATAAGCCATACCGGCAATGGCATCCATGCCCTGTTCCGGACGGCTGGCATGGGCTGCCTTTCCGTGCATGGTTACTTCAAACCAGTAGCGCCCCTTGTGGGCAGTCTGAATTTCACCGTCGGTCGGTTCCGTATCCATCACCAGGCTGTCTTTCATCACCCAGCCAAGCTCGATCACCCGCTCAACACCGGTCATGTCTCCCTCTTCATCACAGGTTCCAATCCACTTTAAGGTTCGCTTTGGAGCCTTGCCAGTCTCCTTCATCTGTGCTGCCACTTCCAGAAACGCGCACAGAGCAGAGGCCAGCCCGGATTTCATGTCACAGGAACCGCGTCCGAAGAAACGGCCGTTCTCCCCGTCCTCACCCAGCGGATTCTTTGTCCAGCCTCCGGCGATCGGAACCGTATCCATGTGACAGATAAACACCAGTTCTTCTTTTGTTTCACCCGGAAGGACTGCCATCAGGATCGGGCGTCCCTCCTTTGTGTAATCTTTTTTCAGTTCGCCGCACTCCGGGAGTGCCGCTTTTATCTCCTGCTCCAGAAATCCGGCAATCTCATGCTCTTCTTTTCCCGGATTTGTGCTCTCAATGCCAACTAATTTCTTTGTCCATACCACTGCATCCGTATTCTGCATGTTCCCTGCCTCCTATTACTCTGCTAAAGAGCTCTTTCCTCTCTTCAGATACTGTCCTTCTCCCCGGGTTCCGACAAAGTTTCCGTCAGTAACAATTTCCTGACCGCGCAGGAATACCTTCTCAATGGCACCGGTCACCTTCGTACCCTCGTAGCAGGTGTAATCCGCGTTTCCATGCATCTTCTCTGTGGTGATGGTCCATTCCTTCTTCGGGTCAATGAGTACAAGGTCTGCATCGGAACCGGTCTGGATTGTTCCCTTCTTCGGATACAGTCCGGCGATCTTTGCCGGGTTTGTGCACAGGTAATGTACCACCTGCGGAATGGTCAGATGCTCTCCCTTCACCGCCTCAGAGAACATAAGCGGCAGGCGCTCCTCCACGCCCGGCGCTCCGCTCGGGCACTGGGTAAAGTCTTTCGCGCCCTGCTGTTTCTGCTTTGCGAAGGTGAATGGACAATGATCGGTTGCGACTGCATCCAGCTCTCCGTTCTCCAGGGCCTGCCAGAGTGCTTCGTTATCATCCTTCTTTCGAAGCGGCGGTGCCATAATGGCCTTTAAGCCCTCCTGATCGTCTGCGTAGCGGTCATCTGTCATAAACAGGTACTGCGGGCAGGTCTCCACGCCAAAATGCTTCTGACCACGGCGTTTCGCGCGGCGTACCTCCATCAGGCCCTGCTTACTGGATAAATGTACCACATAAACCGGTGCCTCTCCTGCGGACTCGGCCAGATACAGGAAACGGTTCACGGCTTCTGCCTCAGCCTCGGCCGGACGGCTGATCGGGTGATACTTCGCCTGGGCGTGGCCCTCTTTCACAAACTTGTCACGCCAGTAGTTGACAATACCGTCATTCTCACAGTGGGATGCAATGAGGATGCCATCTTTCCTGGCCTGGGTCAGGATCTGCATCAGTTCACCGTCACCAAGGCCATAACCATAGGTCATATATACCTTAAAGCTGGTGATTCCCTCTTCCTTTGCAATCTCTCCCATCTCTTCCAGAACCTGCGGGTTCACATGCTGGAACACACCGTGAAAACCATAATCTACCACGGCATTTCCATCCGCCAGCCTGTGATATTCCTTAACCTGGTGCCACAGGCTGCAATCCTTCGGTCCAAAGGCCATATGATCCACAATGGAGGTAGTGCCGCCGCAGGCAGCCGCAATAGTTCCGGTGTAAAAATCGTCAATGACGCGGGCAATGCCCACATCCAGATCCATGTGGGTGTGGATATCCACAGCGCCCGGCAGAACATACTTTCCTTTCGCCTCTACCACTTCAGCCTCAGCGTCGGACAGTCCGGTTCCGATCTCACGGATTACGCCACCTTCGATTAAGAGATCTGCTTCATATACGCCGCTCTCGGTACAGAGCATTCCGTTTTTTACTAATTTCTTCATAGATTGAAATTCTCCTATATATGGTTTTAAGCGCAGGAAAATGGCAAAGCCATTTTCCTGCGCTTATCTTATTTTCAATATTCACTTACTGATGAATTCTGGTACCGGTTAATCCGTTGATACCATCTTTTGCTTTCTCAAGCAGGGTAATTAAGGACTCACGGCCCGGTGCGGACTCTGCGAAAGCAACTGCTGCCTGTACCTTCGGAAGCATGGAGCCCGGTGCGAACTCGCCAGCCTCGATATACTTCTGTGCAGTCTCCGGGGTAAGCTCGGACAGCCACTCCTGATCCGGTTTGCCGAAGTGAACAGCAACCTTCTCGACTGCGGTTAAAATGATCAGGCAGTCTGCGTCTAACTGTTCTGCCAGCTTCTCTGCTGCGAAATCTTTATCGATTACCGCTGCGGCACCCTTTAAGTGATGGCCTCCGCTTACGAATACCGGGATACCGCCGCCGCCACATGCAACAACGACATAATCATTCTCGACCAGGCTGCGGATGGTGTCGATCTCGATGATGGACTTCGGCTTCGGAGAAGCAACAACACGGCGGTAACCACGTCCTGCGTCCTCAACAACCTTATATCCTTTCTCTTTGACCAGCTTGTCTGCCTCTTCCTTTGTCATAAATGCGCCGATCGGCTTTGTCGGATTTTCGAAAGCAGGATCATTCGCATCTACCTCTACCTGTGTCAGAATGGTGGTGCATCCGGTATTAATACCGCGATCCAGCATTTCCTCACGCAGCGCATTCTGCAGATCGTATCCGATGTAGCCCTGACTCATAGCCACGCATACAGACAGCGGACACGGAATGTATTTTTCCGGATTGGAACGGGTCAGCTCAGACATTGCGTTCTGGATCATGCCTACCTGCGGTCCATTTCCGTGTGCGATTACAACTTCGTTGCCGGCCTCGATCAGATCTACGATTGCGGAAGCAGTTTTCTTCACCGCGATCATCTGCTCCGGCAGATTATTTCCCAATGCATTACCGCCAAGGGCGATTACAATTCTTTTTCCCATAACAATATCTCCTATGTCCGCCTTTCGCTGCTGTTCGCACCTTGTGCAAACCGGATCTGCGATTTTCCCCCGCGGACTATTTTCATTTTTCTTTTTGAAGCAGTGATGGCAGTCCGTTTAAGGACTGCCACCGCTTTTGTTGAGCAGGTTGTTGTATAAAAAGGGATTTCCCAATTTACCAGATTATTCTGACAACAGGCAAATTATGCCATATGTCTCTCGGTTGCTTTCTCAGCCAGCTTAGCAAGAGTCTCCTGCGGGCACTGCTGTTTTGCAAGCAGGATCATAGCTGCGATGATGTACGGCTTGTAGCTAGCCTCTTTGTACAGAGGAGTACGATAACGATCGAATACGGTAGCCTCAACCTCGCCGTCCTTGCAGGATACATCGTTGATATCAGCCGGTAAGCAATGCAGGTACAGAGCCTTGCCATCCTTGGTGGTGGACATTAACTCTTCGGTGCAGCACCAGTCTTTGTGCTCTGCGTTCTGGGCAAGCAACTCTTTCTCCAGAGCCCTGATGCCGTCGGTATCGCCCTCAGCGTACAGGTTGGTTCTCTTCTCCATAGCTGCGAACGGAGCCCAGCTCTTCGGATATACGATATCAGCATCCTTGAATGCCTCTGCCATGGAATTGGTCTTGGTGAAGCTGCCGCCGGTCTTCTCAGCGTTCTTCTTAGCTACTTCCTCAACCTCCGGCATTACCTCGTATCCTTCCGGATGTGCCAGAACAACGTCCATACCGAATCTGGTCATCAGGCCGATAACACCCTGCGGTACGGAAAGCGGTTTGCCGTAGCTCGGGGAGTAAGCCCAGGTCATAGCTACTTTCTTACCCTTTAAGTTCTCAACGCCGCCGAAGGTGTTGATGATGTGAAGCATATCAGCCATACACTGGGTCGGATGGTCGATATCACACTGTAAGTTAACCAGAGTAGGTTTCTGCTCCAGAACGCCGTCCTTGTGTCCCTCGGTTACAGCGTCTACTACGTCGTGCATGTACTTGTTACCTTTGCCAATGTACATATCATCACGGATACCGATAACGTCAGCCATGAAAGAGATCATGTTAGCGGTCTCACGAACGGTCTCACCATGAGCGATCTGGCTCTTGCCCTCGTCAAGATCCTGAACCTCAAGACCAAGCAGGTTACAAGCAGATGCAAAAGAGAAACGGGTACGGGTAGAGTTATCACGGAACAGGGAGATGCCCAGGCCGGACTCGAATACCTTGGTGGAGATGTTATGCTCTCTCATGTAACGCAGAGCATCAGCTACGGTGAAAACAGCCTCGATCTCGTCATCGGTTTTCTCCCAGGTCAGGAAGAAATCGCCCTCGTACATATCTTTGAAGTTCAGTTTGTTCAGTTTGTCAATGTAACCCTGTAATACTTTATCCATGTTGATCTCCTTCTTTCATATAAGAAATTATTATTTTTGATGCAGACCAGCGCTCACCGCGCTGATCTGCCGGCTACTGAAATATTGTCTGATGATTATTTGATGTCGTTGTTGGTCTTGCCTGCGCGGAACTGGGAAATATCATCTGTCTTCTTGGAACCGTCGTACAGATTTGCTGCTGCTACATACATAGCTGCGCATCTTACAAGGTCATCTTTGTAGGTGATCTCGTTCGGAGCGTGAGCCTGGCTCTCAGCACCCGGGCCAAAGCCTACGCACGGAATACCGTAACGGCCCTGGATAGCAACACCGTTGGTGGAGAAGGTCCACTTATCGATCAGCGGACGGTTACGAAGCTCTTTGGTGGAGTCCGGTCCCATACGATGATCGCCAAACAGAGCTACGTGTGCATCGTACAGAGCCTGTACATGAGCTGCGTTCTCTTTGTTGATCCAGGTCGGGAAGTAGCACTCGGTCTCGTATACTTCACCGGTCCATGACGGACGGTCGTACATATACATGGAAACCTTAACGTCATCGCCATACTTCTGAACGCTCGGCAGCTGACGGATCTCGTCCAGACAGGAATCCCAGGTCTCACCTGCGGTCATACGACGGTCGATGGAGATTGCGCAGCTATCTGCTACTGCACAGCGGCTCGGAGAGGTGTAGAAGATCTGAGAAACGGTGCAGGTACCTCTTCCAAGGAACTGAGCGTCCTCGTAGTGCTCCGGGTTGTATTTCGGGCTCAGCATCTTAACAAGCCCCTTGATGTCAGTGTCTTCGTCACAGCCGTTGTTGTTCAGGGAACGAACATCAGCAATGATGTCAGCCATCTTGTAGATAGCGTTGGAACCACGCTCCGGTGCGGAACCATGGCAGGAAACGCCCTTAACGTCTACACGGATTTCCATACGTCCGCGATGTCCACGGTAGATACCACCATCGGTCGGCTCGGTAGAGATTACGAACTCCGGAACAATTTTGTCTTTGTTGTAGATGTACTGCCAGCACATACCATCGCAGTCCTCTTCCTGTACGGAACCAACGATCATGATCTTGTAGCCCTCCGGAATGAGGTTCAGGTCTTTCATGATCTTTGCGCCGTAAACAGCACTTGCCATACCGCCTTCCTGGTCGGAACCGCCGCGGCCGTAGATGATCTCGTCAGTCTCATAGCCCTCGTACGGATCTGCTTCCCAGTTGTTGATGTTACCGATACCTACAGTATCGATATGGGAATCGATAGCGATGATCTTATCGCCTTCGCCCATCCAGCCGATTACGTTACCAAGACCGTCAACCTCTACTTTATCGAAGTTTAACTTCTCCATCTCAGCTTTGATGCATGCTACTACCTCTTTCTCCTCGCAGCTCTCGCTCGGATGAGAGATCATTGCTCTTAAGAACGCAGTCATATCTGCGCGATAACCCTCTGCTGCCTGTTTGATTTTGTCAAAATCAAGTCCCATTTTTTTACCCTCCTGGATTATATATGTTCTTGTTAATTTGGTTCTTATGAAATTAAACGGTCGGATACTCGCCGCCCCAGACGATCTTTTTGTACTTGTCCGGATCGGTGTCACCCTCGGTGGAGAACATCAGAACCTTACTGTCGCGGTTCAGCTCTAAAGCGTCACGCAGCTCTTTGTATTCATCATTCTCCATGATGGTGGAGATCACACCCATACCAACTGCTCCAGACTCACCGGAAATCACCTTCGGATCGCCCTTAACCGGAGCTGCCAGCATTCTCATGCCCTTTGCTGCTACCCAGTCCGGGCAGGAAACAAATGCGGATACGTGGTTTCTTAAGATATCCCAGCCAATGATGTTCGGCTCGCCGCATGCAAGACCGGCCATGATAGTCTGAAGATCACCACCAACGATACGCGGATCACCATCTCCTGCAACAGCGCCCTTATACAGGCAGGCTGCAGCGCCAGCTTCCATAACAACGAATTTCGGCGGGTTCTCCGGATACAGGTTGGTGAAGTAACCAACTACTGCGCCTGCAAGGCTTCCTACACCAGCCTGTACGAATACGTGGGTCGGGCGGTTCACAGAAACCTCGCGTAACTGCTCAGCAGCCTCGCCAGCCATGCTTCCGTAGCCCTGCATGATCCATGCCGGAATCTCCTCATAGCCTTCCCATGCGGTATCCTGAACTACTACACCGTGCGGGGTTGCCTCAGCCTCAGCTGCTGCCATACGCACGCAGTCATCGTAGTTTACTTCCTCGATGGTAACTTTTGCACCCTCTTTTGCGATGTTATCGAAACGAGTCTTGGTGCTGCCTTTCGGCATATGTACAACGGCTTTCTGGCCCAGCTTATTTGCTGCCCATGCAACGCCTCTGCCGTGGTTACCGTCAGTAGCGGTAAAGAAGGTTGCCTGACCGAACTCCTCACGGAATTTCTCGCTGGTCAGGTAATCGTATGTCATCTCGGACACATCGCGTCCCATCTCACTAGCGATGTAACGTGCCATTGCGAAAGAACCGCCCAGCACCTTGAATGCGTTGAGGCCGAAACGATAGCTCTCATCTTTTACGAACAGGCCGCCAAGACCAAGACCCTCAGCCATACCGTCCAGCTTTGCAAGCGGGGTGATGGAATACTGCGGGAAGCTCTTGTGGAACTCGCGTGCCTGTTTGATATTCTCAATGCTCATAACCGGCAGGCACTTGTCTTCGCTTTTTGGCATCTTGTTTAATGCCCAAAGAATTTTCTCCATTTTCTCTTCTCCTAACAAACTTTTTGTATTTCTCCAAACTTTTTGTTTGCTTCTATAGATATCATAACACATTCTGCCATTATGTCAAGTATGTACAAAACTTTTTTTAATTTTTTTCTCATTTTGTTTATCTGTCACGAAACCAGAATGTGTAAAAATCTGTTTTTTCCTATTATTAGGTTGCTTAACCCTTCTTCTTTCTGTAGAACGTATCTTCCAGTGGAAGGGAAGTACGGAACTCTCTGTCCATTGCATAGTAAGCACCCTGGATAGCCGGTGCAGTCGGGATGGTGGCAATCTCACCGATACCCTTTGCGCCGTATGCCACTCTGAGAAGTTCATCCTTCTCTACATAGATGGCATGAATGTCCGGAATCTGGTTGGAACGAAGAAGTCCCAGGGTACCGTACTTCACCTGCGGTACGCAGTCTTTTAACGGCCAGTCCTCGGTCAGCGCATAGCCCATACCCATGAGCACGCCGCCCTCGATCTGTCCCTGAATGGAGATCGGGTTCACAACCTTACCAGAATCATGTGCTGCGTAAACTTCTTTCACTCTGCCCTCTTTGTCCAGGATGACAACGTGGGTTGCGTAACCGTATGCGATATGGCTCTTCGGGAACGATACATCCGCGCCAAGCTTGTCGGTCGGCTCAAAGTACTCATAGAAGAAGTCGCGGCCTTCCAGCTTGCTTAAGTCTCCGCCAGCCTCATCCATGGCCTCTTTCAAAAGTGCGGAAGCCCCGCGGATCGCCTCGCCGGAAAGCAGGGTCTGACGAGAACCGGATGTTGTACCGGAGTCCGGTGCATTCTCGGTATTTGCCACTGCGTTGCGGATTTTGGAGAGCGGTAGTCCGGTAGTCTCAGATACGACCTGGCAGAATACCGTCAGACAGCCCTGTCCGATATCGGATGCCGCACAGTAGATCACGCAGACACCATCTTCAATGACCAGTCTTGCGCGGCCCTTATCCGGAAGGCCTACGCCGACACCGGCATTCTTCATGGCACAGGCGATTCCAGCATGGTCCATATTCTGTTCATAAACATCCTTCACGGCTTCCAGCGTCTCTTTCAGAGCAGTGGAGCAGTCTGCGATCTGTCCGTTCGGAAGCACCTTGCCCGGCTCAATGGCATTGCGGTAACGGATCTCCCAGGGAGTGATGCCCACCTTCTCTGCCAGTACGTTGATCAGGGATTCCAGTGCGAACTCACTCTGGCATACGCCGAAGCCACGGAACGCGCCAGCCGGCGGGTTATTGGTGTAATAACCGTAACCACGGATATCGGTGTTCTGATAGCAGTACGGTCCTACAGAGTGGGTACATGCACGCTCCAGAACCGGTCCGCAAAGAGATGCGTAAGCACCGGTATCGAAGTTGATCTCACAGTCCAGACCGGTAAAGATACCGTTCTCATCACAGCCCAGGGTAAAGGTTCCTTCCATCGCATGACGCTTCGGATGGAAGTATAAGGATTCCTGACGGCTGAATTTGGCTTTCACCGGAACTTTATACTTCCATGCAGCCAGTGCCGCGATATGCTGAACAGAAACATCCTCTTTTCCACCAAAACCGCCGCCGATCAGCTGGTTTTCCACCACAATACGCTCCGGCTCCCAGCCAAACATGATCGCGGTCTCTTTTCTGGTATCGAAAGCACCCTGATCAGTACTTAAGATCTTGATGCCATCCTTATACGGGAATGCTACCGCACACTCCGGCTCCAGGAACGCATGCTCCGTAAACGGAGTACGGAAGGAATTGGTTACGGTGTATTTTGACTCAGCCAGTGCCTTTGCCGCATCGCCTCGCACCACATGTCGGGTCTGGCAGAGGTTTCCTTTGGAATGTACCTTCGGCGCGTCCTCTCTCTTTGCGTCCGCAATGCCTCTTACCGGCTCCAGCTCCTCGTAATCGATTTTCACCAGTTTCTTTGCCTGTTCCAGAATCTTTTCATTCTCAGCAACCACCAGGCAGATGGCATCGCCGAGGCAGCGGGTGGTGTCACCTTCCGCGATCATAACATCCCAGTCCTGCTGAATATGTCCGACCTTGTTGTTCGGAACATCCGCTGCAGTCAGAACACCCAGAACACCCGGCAGTGCTTCTGCCTTGGAAGCGTCAATCTTTAAGACACGGGCTCTCGGATATTTGCTGCGGACTGCGGAAACGTAAACCATATCATCCATCACGATATCGTCCGGGTATTTGCCGAAGCCTAATACCTTCTTGCGGACATCTACACGGAATGCTCTCTGGCCAACGCCGTAAACATCTCCCTTCTCCAGGTCCTCATCTACGGAAGCCTCTCCCCGAAGAATTTTTGCCACCAGGAGGATTCCCTCAATGATCTTCTTGTATCCGGTACAGCGGCAGATGTTTCCGCGCAGCGCGTACTTTACATCTTCCTCAGTCGGATTTAAATTATTCTGTAATAATGCCGTTCCGGCCATCACCATGCCCGGGATACAGAAACCACACTGAACGGCTCCGACTGCTCCGAACGCATATACGAACGCGTCCTTCCACCCATCGCTTAAGCCCTCCACGGTCAGAATGTTTCTGCCAACGGCTCTTTTTGTGGTCAGTACACAGGACTTGATTGCCTTTCCGTCTACTACGATGGTACAGGTACCGCAGGCCCCCTCACTGCAGCCGTCCTTTACGGAATACAGCTTCAGATCATCGCGCAGGTAACGGAGCAACGGCTTGTCCTCTTCGGTGCGCTGCACCTGACCGTTTACTGTAAACTCAAAAACTTCTCCCATTATCCTTCTCCTCATCCATCGCTGTTCCGCTCATATGGAAACAGCAATTTTACTTACTTCTTAAAGCCGCCGCGAGCCGCGAACTTGCGCGTCCGCGGCGGCTTACAAATTTTTAAAATGCAGTTGCATAAATTCCGTCTGCGTCATGAATGACACCACGCGGACATTTGGTTGCGCACATGCCGCACGCCACACATTTTTCCCGGTCGATGACTGCATGGAAATCAATCACATGGATGGCATCGGACGGACAATATTTTTCACAGATCTTGCAGCCAATGCAGCTGGATGTGCAGGCCTTTCCTGCGTCTGCGGCTTTCTGCTCGTTAGAGCACAGCGGCTGAATGGTTCCCTCCGGTGCTTCCAGACTGATCAGATGCTTCGGACATGCTTTTACGCAGAGTCCGCATCCGACACATTTATCCCTGTCAACCTCAGCGACCCCCTTCTCGTTGATGGTGAGCGCGTGCAGCTTGCAGGCAGCCACGCAGCTTCCGCCGCCCAGACAGCCGTAGCTGCAGCTGTGGATCCCGTCCGGATACTGTTCCAGGATCTGGTTACAGTCTTTCGGTAATGCGGCAAAATCGATCCCCTCGTTTTGTTTTGCTCCGCCGGAGCAATGAACGACCGCAATGTTTTTCTTTCTTTTCATGTGAAATCCCTAACTCCTTTTATGACCGCGCGGCTGCTGCCATGCTGCACAGACAGCCGCGGGATATTAACCCCTTAGTGGATCAGATATTCGTAATCCTTTAATACGGTGCGGATCACAGCCACTGCATCAGCAGACAGATCAGTCTCACCGGCAATGTCAACAGTCTCAACCTTACCGTCCAGACGAACCTTGACCTGGGTGCCTTCTAACGGCAGGAAGCCCTCATTGGTGCTGTCAAGGAAGTCTTCCTCGCTCCAGTATAAGGTGAATTTATCTTTGTAAGGTCTGCCGCCCTTGTACGGACAGAATACTTCACAGTTGCCGCACTCGTTACACATGCCATCTACATGGATGATCTGTGCTTTGCACTTGCCCGGTACATGGATTGCCACATTTGCGCGGTTCGGGCAGACATCGGTACATACCTCACATACGGTCGGGCAGCCTAAGCAGCGGTCATCCGGAGTCTTCCCGGTATCTCTGCTCTGAACACCCTTCTTCGCGGTGTAGAGCTTCTCGTCTGCCGCAACGTTCTCTTCTGCGTACTTGTCATAGCTGATGCCTGCGATGGCTGCTGCAGCCTTAGCGGAATCTGCGATGGCCTCAACAACGGTAGCCGGTCCTCTTCTGGAATCTCCGACTGCGTATACGCCAGCCTCAGTAGTCATCATGTTTGCGTCTACAACCGGACGGCCCTTTGCGTCCATCTCTACGCCAAGCTCTGCGTACAGAGTGGTATCGATGGTCTCACCGATTGCCGCGATAATGGTGTCTGCCGGGTACTCTTCGGTTCTGCCGGTGTCAACCGGAGATCTTCTGCCGGAAGCGTCCGGAGCGCCAAGCTCCATAACGGAACATTTCAGTTTGCCGTTCTCTGCGCCAACCGGAGCAAGAAGCTCTAAGAACTCTACGCCATCCTCAATTGCCAGCTGTAACTCTTCCTCATCTGCCGGCATGTAACGTTTGGTTCTGCGGTAGATCAGGCGCACATGCTCAACACCCGGGAGACGTTTCGCAGCTCTTGCAACATCCATAGCAGTGTTGCCGCCGCCCAGAACAACAACATCTTTGCCGATGTTCATGGAAGCGCCGTTCTTCTTAGCCTCCATTAAGAACTCCAGAGCGTCGGTTACTTCGCCGTATGCTAACGGGGATCTGCCCGGCTTCCATGCGCCGATGGAAACGATGACATCGGTGTAGCCCTCTGCCTTTAATGCTTTCACAGAGGTAACCTCTGCGCCAAGCTTGAACTCTGCGCCGTAAGCCTTGCACAGCTCTACATCTTTGTCAATGGAGTCTGCAGTGATACGGAACTCCGGAATCACGTTGCGTACAACACCACCCAACTGCTCTTTACGCTCAAATACAGTTACTGCTACGCCCGCGCGGGACAGGAAGGTAGCTGCTGCCAGACCTGCAGGACCGCCGCCGATGATAGCAACCTTCTTGCCAGCTACGCTGCCCTCAGCCTTCAGAGCCGGAAGGATCTCGTTGTATGCCTGGCTTGCTGCTGCCAGCTTGGTCTCGCGGATGTGCAGGGTCTCCTCATAGTAGTTGCGCATGCACTTGTCGCCGCAGTGATGCGGGCAGATGGTGCCGGTGATGAACGGAAGTGGGTTGCGCTCTAAGATGATCTCGAGTGCTTTCTTCGCATCGCCGTCAACCATAGCCTGTAAGTAAGCCGGAATATCCTGCTCGATCGGGCAGCCGTTACGGCACGGTGCGTTGAAGCAGTCGAACAGCGGAAGCTTCTTATCTACATGGCGCTCCGGAAGCGGTTTTACAGGCTTTCTGTACATAGCCTTTGCCTCTACGCCGTCATCGATGGCTGCCAGTGCTGCTACGTTTACGCCGGAGAAGCGCTCGCTGCCGCACTCCATGAGTTCGTCCGCGATCTGGCTCATTCTCTGGTAGCCGCCCGGCTTTAAGATGTTGGTAGCCATGGTGATCGGCCAGATGCCTGCGTCGAACAGCTCTTTGATATTCTCGATGGTTGCGCCGCCAGAGTAGGAGATACGCAGCTTGCCCTGGAACTCATCGGTCAGAAGGCGTGCTACATGGATACTTAACGGGAACAGCGCGCGTCCTGCCATGTACATCTCGTTGCTCGGAAGCTCGTTTCTGGTTACGTCTACCGGGAAGGTGTTGGTGATCTTAACGCCGAACTCCAGACCCTTCTCCTGGCAGAGGTCATACAGTCTGTGTAGCATCGGAACTGCGTCAGCCCACTGAAGATCCTCTACAAAGTGATGATCATCGAATGCTATGTAATCGAATCCAAGGCCATCCAGACGTTTTCTTGCGTACTCATAACCAAGCAGAGTCGGGTTGCACTTGATGAAGGTGTTTAAGTGCTTCTCGGTGATCAGGTAGGTTGCGATACGCTCGATCTCTGCAGGCGGACAGCCGTGCAGGGTGGACTCGGTGATGGAGTTGGAAACGTTGGAGCTGATGCTGCGGATATACTCCTCATCTACGTTCTTGAACTCGTTCACATGCTCTAATGCCCAGTTGATGCACTCTTTGAAGACTTCGGTATCTTTTGCCTCGATCATGTCGTTGATGTACTTGTCAACCTTCGGGGACTTAATGCCTTCCAGATCATAACCAACGGACATGTTGAATACGAATGCGTCCGGATCGCCGAGGTTGTACTCTTTTGCGATCAGCTTACATGCCACCCATGCTTTTACGTACTCGGCAAATGCCTGCGGAACGTACAGCTCGGTAGACCACTCACAGTTGTAGCACTCATCGCCTGCAATGATACACGGACGGCTGATGCATGCCGCAAGGTCAGCACCATCCATCACCTGAACGGTCTTTAACTCGAAGAAACGGGAGCCAGCCACATAGGCTGCTACGATATTCTGTGCCAGCTGGCTGTTCGGGCCTGCTGCCGGACCAAACGGGGACTCGATCTTCTCTTCGTAGATCGGAAGTGCCTGGCCGTTCTCATGCTTTACAATCTTTTCAATGCCAAAGATGCTCTTTTTCTGCTCGTATTCGGACATAATCCAGTGCATCAGATGGCCGATTGACATTGGTCTCATAATTTCGCTCATGTTATCCTCCTGTCGGAAGCCATTTATTTAACCCTTGCTTCCCATTTATATAGTTTTTATATGGTTTTATTAGTATACTCTGTGATTTAACTTACCCCAGAGCTTCTTACTCTGCTCCATGGTCCATGCGTTGATCTTGTCCTCATCCAGATCAACGAACTCTCTGTCTTTGTAGAGAACCTTACCGTTGATGATGGTGGTGCGGCAGTTCTTGCCCTCCATACCGAAGATCATGTGGCCGTCAATATTCTCGTCAGAGAACGGAGTGAATGGCTTGTAATCCATGATGATGATATCAGCCGCAGCACCCTCTTTTAAGATGCCAAGAGTCTTGCCAAAGTACTTCTCGGCGATGATGCGGTTGTTCTCGAACTGCATCTTCACATCCTCACACCAGCCTACGTTCGGCAGCATTGCGTTGTGACGCTGAATGGTCAGGAATGCTTTCATGCTCTCTAACATATCGTGGGTGTAAGCGTCGGTACCCATACCAACGGTAATGCCCTTTGCCATCATCTGCAGTACCGGGGAGCAGCCTACTGCGTTGCCCTGATTGGACTGCGGGTTGTTGACCACCATGGTACCGGTCTCTTTGATGATGTCCATCTCAGCCGGGCTGATATGGATGCAATGGCCAAGCATGGTCTTCTCACCCAGAATGCCGTTGTACAAAAGACGGTTCACCGGACGGCAGCCGTAATTTCTTAAGCTGTCATAAACATCGTTCATGCCCTCAGCCACATGGATATGGAAACCGGTCATGCCATTGTTTGCCTCTACCATCTTCTCGAAGGTCTTGTCAGAGATGGTAAACAGCGCGTGGCCGCCGAACATAGCCTTGATCATGCTATCATCCGCATCTTTGGCCCACTTTGCGAAGTCTGCGTTCTCCTTGATGCTCTGCGCGGTCTTTTCTTCGCCGTCACGCTCGGAAACCTCATAGCAGAGACAGGAACGGATTCCTGCTTCTTTCACGACATCGCGGATCGCGAACAGGGAGCCCGGGATCTCACCGAAACTTGCATGATGATCGAAGATGGTGGTAACACCGTCACGGATGCAGTCTAAAACGGTAGCCCATGCGCAGGCTCTGGTTCCGTCCAGATCAAGCTGACGGTCAATGGCCCACCAGGTTCCTTCCAGAACTTCCAGGAAGTTTGTCGGATTGTTGCCCACGATGGAAAGACCTCTTGCCAGTCCGGAATAGATATGGGTATGCGCATTGATGAGACCCGGCATGATGACACCGCCGTGCGCGTCTACAAACTCCGCCTCCGGATATTTCTGCTTCATGGCATCTAAGGTGCCAACCTCTTTGATGTTCTCACCATCGGTTACCACTGCGCCGTTCTCCAGGTATGGATTCGCGCTGTCTCTTGTGATTACTTTACCATTTCCTATAAGCAGCATTAATATACCTCCTTGTGTAAATTAGTTTTTTTAATTTTTCCTTGCATTCTGTATCTGTAGTTGCTATGATAAATACGGCATCAAACAAATTGTATGATAAGCTGATTTGCTTTCAGAAAGGAGAAAACCATGGACAAAACAGCAATTGATTTTTATACACGCCTTGCCCGCGGTCTTGCAGCCCAGTTTGGCTCCAACTGCGAGATCGTCATTCACGATCTGGAGAGCAACGATGTAGAGCACTCCATTGTCGCCATTGAAAATGGCTACATCACCGGCAGAAAGCTCGGTGACGGACCATCCCATATTGTTCTGGAATCCCTGCAGAACGGTGCGAAGCACACGCATGACAAGCTTGCCTATTTAACAAAAACAAAGGACGGAAAGATTCTGAAGTCCAGTACCATCTACATCCGCAACAGCCAGGGCAAGATCATAGGGATTTTAAGCATCAACTATGATATCACCATTCTGCTGGCTGCGCAGACCCACATCCAGAGCTTCACTGCCACTGCAGCGGATGCCACGGAAGCCTCCAGTCCTGAGACCGTATCCCTGAACGTCAGCGATCTTCTGGATGAGCTCATTGAGCAGGCCTTCCAGCGTATCGGAAAACCGGCCGCCGTCATGACAAAGGATGACAAGATTGACTTCATACGGCTGTTGAATGACGCAGGAGCATTTCTCATTACCAAGTCCGGACAGCGTGTCTGTCAGGTCCTCTGCATTTCAAAATTTACGCTTTACAGTTACTTAAACGAGATCAAAGCCGAAGACGAGGAAACAAAAGCCGAACAGGATTAAAACTGTTCGGCTTTCTTTTTGCATTAAATCATCCGACTGTCCTTACTCTTCCGGCGGAAGGGTGAGGTTCAGGATGATCGCCATGATCGTTGCCACTACCACGGACGAACTTCCAAATACGGTATTGGTCCACGCCGGGATTCCAGGTCCCTGTAAGCATCCGGATACCTGGGTGATACCAACACCAAGTGCTACAGACATACCAACTACGGTTGTCTTTCTTGCTGTCATGCCATCCTTTGTGAACAGGCGTACACCGGTCATTGCGATCTGCGCGAATACGGAAAGAGTTGCGCCGCCGATGACACACTGAGGGATGGTTGTAAGTGCTGCGGACAGACCAGGAATCAGGCCTGCGATCAGAAGCACTGCTGCGGATACCGCGAAAATCACGCGGTTTACTACTTTGTTCATGGTTACGATACCTACGTTCTGGCTGTAGGAAGCCGTCGGAAGTGCTCCAAAGAACGCACCCACGATACTTGCAACACCCTGAACCAGGATACCGCCCTGAAGCTCATTGTCAGTCGGCACACGATCCATGCCGCCGACAGTGGTAGATGTTAAATCACCGATGGTCTGTACTGCGTTAACTGCGTAAACGATAGCCAGTGATGCGCATGCAGCCGGAGCAAATTCGATCTTGAAATGCATAAGCTGAGGGAACTCAATGATGGAAGTTGTGTTCATAACATTAGTGAAATCTACCATTCCCATGAAAAGGGATACTACATAACCAACGATAATACCGAAAAACAAAGAGCCCAGCTTTAACACACCTTTAGTAAAGTTGTTCAGGAACAGTACCACTGCAAAAGTCAGCAGAGCAATGAACCAGTTCTTTAAGCCGCCGAATTCCGGATGTCCGGAACCACCTGCCATATAACGGATCGCGGTCGGATACAGGGAAAGACCGATGGTAAAGATAACGGTACCGGTTACGATATCCGGGAACAGCTTACGGATCTGCTTTACAAAAATCGCAAATACGATAGCTACGATACCGCCGATGATCTGTGCGCCCATGATGGCACCGATACCGAATTCACCGCCGATCGCGGTCAGGGTCGGTACATATGCGAAGCTGGTACCCATGATAACCGGGAGTGCTGCGCCAATCTTGTGGAACAGCGGAAACAGCTGTAAAAACGTAGCCAGCGCAGTGAAGATCAGTGCCGCCTGGATCATCATGGTTTTCTCTGCGTCAGTCAGTCCGCAGACACCCGCAATGATCATGGATGGTGTAATGACACCGACGATAGCTGCCAGCACATGCTGCAGACTCAGCGGGACAAGCTGGGACATTTCCGGTCTCTTCCCATAGAAGTCAAACAGCACATTGCTGTTTCCTAATTCTTTTGTTTTCTCCTTCATGCTTCTTTGAGGTCCAGACAGCAATTCTTGCTGTTTTGTTCCAAAGCACGGAAAAACGCAACTGTTAATTTTTTCACAGTTACAAGCGAAATCCGCAAAATCTATTTCATTTGCCTGCGGCAATGGAATTCTTGCCTTACAGTTTATGTTTTTTACGGTCAGCGGCCATCCCGCGGACCCACCGGGCAGGAACGAATAAACAAGTATTTAGCATCTAAAATGACTTCCGGCCCCCACCAGAAATCTGTTCGTCTGGTCCTCCCCTCCTTACTATTTTTTATTTTTGCTAAATATAATTTTGCTAACTCAATCATAACATAAAATCAGGGAAATGCAAGTGTTTTGGATAGTTTTTTCTCATTTTCCTTATATTTTTTGTGCTCATTGTATACTATATTCCAAAAACCTGTATTTTTCCCAATACACGCCTAACTATTTGTTTGTTTTTTGCATCATTACATTCAGCATTTTTTCCGGGGGCCTCCCTGAACAGTCAGGGTTTAGGGAAAGCCGCAGATCTGCGCTTTCTTCACACTGTAGAAAATGTAACTGCAGCCATACGGAACAGTTACAGAGAAAAACAGGGTGAAGAGATTCGGATGCGTCCACGACCTCTTCGCCCTGTTTTCTTTCGTTATCTATTATACACAAAATTCTTTGAATTGTGTGATATTTTTAACTTTTTTAAAATTTTATACACAGCAATGAATTCTTTTTAGCCGACAGCCAGAACAATGCCGCCGTCTCCCGCATACACCGTGGCAACACCAGCCGTGCCTGTGATCACGATCTCGCGGTAATTCCCGCGCTTTTCCAGTTCTGCCTTCACCTGGAGTGCACGCTCCGGACAATTTACATGCGCGATGACCGCACGCTTTTCCTCCGGCTTTCCCGCACGCCTGGTGGCAAGCTCACACATACGGGCCAGTCCCTTGGTGATGCCTCTTGCCTGATCCAGCTTGATGATGACACCGTGATCTGCTCCCATAACCGGCTTAATATTCAGCGCCGTGGCAAAAAAGGCCTGCAGTCCGGTAAGGCGGCCATTCTTGCGGAGCGGCTCCAGCGTGTCGATCACAAAATAGGTCTGCTGCTCATCTCTCATTTTCAGGATACGCTCAGAAATTTCACTGAAAGTGAGCCCCTCCTCGTACATATCGCGGATGGCCAGAGCCTCGTTTAATTCTCCGGCTGAAGCAGACTCGGAATCAATCACCAGAATGTTCTTTTTCCCCTTGCCATGCTCTTCCTCGTACATTTTTTTCCCGAGCACTGCGCTGTTGTAGGTACCACTCAGATGGCTGGACAAGGTAATAATATAGATATCGTCCGCATCACACTCACAGGCCTTTTTAAATGCCTCCGGGGAAGGACAGGCAGTTTTCGGACAGTTCGGGCTCGCCTTCACCATGGCCAGAAACGCCTTCTGGTCAAACGTTTCATCATCCGTTATCATATGGTCATCCACCTGAAGAGTAAGAGGGATCATCTCAAACCTCGGATCCTTCTTTAATTCCTCTGTTAAGTCCAGGCAGCTGTCGCCAAAAATCTTATAGCTCATAATCTTCCTCCGACCCCGTGCTGTTGTCCGTATTCTCCGTTACCGCGCCCGTATGGTGCGCCTGCATCCGTGTTTCGCATCTACAGCACGTCCTCTATCTGACATAGTTTTAATTACCACTTATTATAGCATAGTTTACCGATATTGCAAGTAATGGTTCCTGCACAGAGGGACTGATTTTGTTTCTGGAAAATAATATCATTGTTAATTTTGCATCAGTATGTTAAGATTTCATCAAGACCGCAGCTGTATCCAGCTTCCACGCAGTTGCAAATAGCACATAAGGAGGTTTTTTATGGAAGTTATCAAACTGATCGGTGTCCTGATCGTTATCGTCGGCTTTATCTTAAAGCTTGACACGCTCGCCGTTGTTGTTGTGGCCGGTCTTGCAACCGGACTTGTAGCCGGCATGAGCCCTATGAAGATTCTCGAAACCCTCGGCACCGCATTTATCACGAACCGTACCGCCACTCTTTTCATTCTCACATTGCCGGTCATCGGAATCTGTGAGCGGAACGGTCTGAAGGATAAGGCCGTAGACTTTATCACATCCTTAAAGAATGCGACCACCGGCCGCCTGATCGCCATCTGGCAGATCATCCGTACCCTTGCATCCGCCTTTTCCCTGCGTATCGGCGGACATCCGCAATTCATCCGCCCGCTGATCAATCCGATGGCCCAGGCTGCTGCCGTAGTTCAGTATGGCAAGCTGGACGAAAAGACGGAGGATGATATCAAAGGCATGTGTGCCGGAAGTGAAAACTACGGAAACTTCTTTGCGCAGAACTGCTTCATGGGTTCCTCCGGTACTTTGCTGATCGTCTCCACCCTGACCGAGCAGGGATATCCGGTAGATGCCCTGCAGATTGCCGGACAGTCCGTACCGATCGCCGTGTTCGCTGTTATTGTCGGTGTGATCTATGCCCTGATCTTTGACCAGATCTTAAAACGCCGGTTCTCAGACCGGAAGAAACAGGAGGAAATGTAATATGACCTGGACCGTAAGCACCATCGTCTCGGAGATCTTCTACTGCATCATCGGCCTTTTCTTTATTTCCAACGGCGTAAAGGCATTAAAAGATCCGGACTGCTCAAAAAAACATACTACCGCGCTGTTCTGGTTTATCCTGGCATTCACCTTCATTGTCGGAGCTCATCTTCCGCGCTGGATCACCGGCGCCTGTGTGGTCCTGATGGCAGCACTCACCGCGCTGCGTCTTGTCGCTCCGTCAAAAAGTGATGTACCGCAAGCCGCGGAAACCCGGAAAGCAGCCGACAAGACCGGCTACGCCGTATTCATTCCGCCGCTTACCCTGGCAGTTACCGCGGTGCTGGTCGCAACCTTCTTAAAGGTACTCGGCGCCAATAATGCCATCGGTATTTCCGGAACCATTGCCCTCCTTGTGGCACTGCTTCTGTTTAAGACCAAACCATCCTACGCGGTTACAGACGGAACCCGCCTCGTAGACAATGTCGGCGTGACCGGCATCCTGCCGCAGGTTTTAGCCGCTCTCGGTTCCCTCTTTACAGCTGCCGGTGTCGGTGATGTCATTGCCCACGGCGTCAGCGCCGTAATCCCGACCGGTAACCTGTTTGCGGCTACCGCCGTATACTGCGTTTCCATGGCACTGTTCACCATGATCATGGGCAACGGCTTTGCGGCATTCTCTGTTATCACAGTCGGAATCGGCATTCCGTTTTTGATCGCGCAGGGCGCAAACCCGGTTGTTATCGGCGCGCTTGGTCTGACCGCAGGCTACTGCGGTACCCTGATGACCCCGATGGCCGCAAACTTCAATATCGTGCCGGTGGCACTGCTCGAGACAAAGAGCAAATATGCTGTCATCAAATCCCAGATCCCGGTGGCCCTCACCATGCTGGTCATTCATATTTTACTCATGTATTTCCTGGCATTTTAATCATATGCTCTGACGCTTATTGCAACTGTCCAAATTTTTACATGAAAGTGAGGTTTTCCCATGAAACTTCTTTTAACCGCATTTGATCCCTTTGGCGGAGACAAAGTCAATCCGGCCCTGGAAGCCGTAAAGCTGGTCTCTGAAAAAGTCGGAAACGTAGAGGTGACAAAGGTCGAGGTTCCTACCGTATTCCACAAATCCATCGCTACCGTAGCTGCTGCCATCGCAAAAGAAAAACCGGACGCAGTGCTCTGCATCGGCCAGGCCGGCGGACGCTACGACATCACCCCGGAACGCGTAGCCATCAACTTAGATGATGCCCGCATTAAAGACAACGAGGGCAACCAGCCGATTGATGTGCCAATCTACGAAGACGGTGCTCCGGCCTATTTTTCTGATCTTCCGATCAAGGCTATGGTGCAGCACATCCGTGAGGCAGGCCTTCCGGCCAGCGTCTCCAACACCGCAGGCACCTTCGTCTGCAACCACTTAATGTACGGCGTTCTCTACACCCTGTCAAAGGAATACCCGGGCGTACGCGGCGGCTTCATGCACGTTCCGTTCATCCCGGAGCAGGTAGTCGAAAGACCGGCACCGGCACCGTCCATGAACCTAAAGGACATTGCCCGCGGTATCGAGGCCGCTATCGCTGCCATCGGAGAGTATGAAGATGATATCCGCACCGCCGAGGGACAGACCCACTAAAAGCAATTTAAGAATAGTCACAAAAGGTTCGAAGCAGGCCGGGGTGGTATCCTGCTTCTGCTTTCCTGCCTAATAAAAAACACAGCCAGAATGGTACTGATAAAAGCTGGAAATCATGGCTTTTATCCATACCGTTCTGGCTGATTTTATTTCTCTCTTAGCGGGGCCAATACAGTAGAAGCCGGTTATCCCGGCATTCCGCGGAGCATAAATATGGGTATACGTGTCCGGCTATGCAGCGACTGGTGTTTGAGGGAGGCGGACATCTTGTCCGACTATCCGCAAACATCTGTCAGCTGCATCGTCCGAACACAATACCCATATTTTGCGCAGCGGTATGCCGGGATTACCGGCTTCGGACCTTTATTGCTATTGCTTTTAAATTGTTATATTATGGTTCTGGTGCCACAATTTTGGCGATTACGCGGTTGGGGAGGCAGACGATGAGCTCTCCGTTTAAGGAAACCTTTCCCTGGTGCACGCATACTTTGTCGGGACAGGAGGCTTCGCTGATCCATGCTGTGCCGTCCTGAATGATCAGATGGTTAGTGCCGCCGTTTACGCCGTCTATGATGAGATCGGCATTTTTGTTTAAGTCCAGGGTCTGGACAAGTTTTCCGTCTACTGTGATTTCTACCTGTGCGGCCGGTTTTTTATGCATAGTCTGGTTGACCAGAAATCCCGCGGCTGCTGCCAGCAGAAGAACCAGAATCAAAATCACTTCCCGCTTCTTTTTTGTCATGGAAGCACCTCTTTCTAAAATATGGGGTTGATGTTATAATAAGATTGCTGTCTGTACAACGTGTGAACAGCATCGAAACTATAGCATAGATGCGGGGAGATGTCAAATTGAGAGAAAGGGAAAACAGCCAGAACGGCAATGGACGCAGCAGTGCCGGGAAAATTGCGCAGTATGGTCTTTTAATCGCTCTGGCTTTTATATTCAGTTACGTAGAGGCGCTGATTCCGCTTCCTGTTCCGGTTCCGGGTATTAAGCTGGGACTTGCGAATCTGGTGAATGTGGTAGGGCTCTACACGGTGGGAGCAGCCGGAACCATGATAGTCGGGCTTGTTCGCATTGTGATGGTGGGCTTTACCTTCAGCAATCCGGGCAGTATGCTGTACGCGCTGGCAGGAGGTGCTTTAAGCCTTGCGGTCATGGCGCTTATGAAACGGATGGACTGGTTTGAGAAGACCGGAGTCAGTATTTTAGGTGGTGTGTTCCACAATATCGGCCAGCTTTCTATGGCGGCCTGGATTACAGGTACTGCGGGGGTGTTTTCTTATCTGCCGGTGCTTCTGATAGCTGGAGTGATTACGGGCGGAGTCATTGGCCTGCTGGGCGGCCTGGTGACTGAGCGAATCGCGCCGGTCATCCGGGGACTGCGCCGGTAGTGGACCGATACCTGGCGGTAGTCCCGCAAAAATTTGTAGATATGGCAAAGATTATTCTATGGAATTTTCTATGGAAAGCTACTATACTGAAAACAGAAGCTGCGGGAACCAGAAGCATGTAAAAACATGTGGGGATGGCAGCGAAAATGTTTATGAAAACACAGAAAACATGGGGAACGGGGAGGATGTTTATGGTTTACACAGCAATCAAGAAACTGGTGCAGTATGGCCTGGAAACAGGGCTGATCACAGAGACGGACCGTATTTACGCAACGAATCAGATTCTGGAGGCATTAAAACTGGAAGAGTATGAGGAGCCGCAGGATACGGTGGGAACTGGAAATCTGGAAGATATTTTAAAAGAGCTTCTGGATTATGCCTGTGAGCAGGGCATTATTGAAAACAGCATTGCCTATCGTGATCTGTTCGATGCGAAGCTGATGAACTGCCTGATGCCGCGGCCGTCTGAGGTCGAGCATGTTTTCTGGACCCGTTATCAGGAGGGCGGTCCGGAGGCTGCTACCAGCTATTTCTACAAACTGAGCCAGGATTCCGATTACATTCGCAGATACCGGGTATGCAAGGATCAGAAGTGGGTGACCAGTACACCTTACGGAGATCTGGATATCACCATCAACTTATCTAAGCCGGAGAAGGATCCAAAGGCCATTGCGGCAGCGAAGCTGGCAAAGCAGAGCGGATACCCCAAATGCCTGCTCTGTATGGAGAATGAAGGCTATGCAGGCCGCCTGAACCATCCGGCAAGAAACAACCACCGCATTATCCGCATTACGGTGAATGAGAGTCGCTGGGGCTTCCAGTATTCTCCGTATGTATATTATAATGAGCACTGCATCGTCTTCAACGGACAGCATACACCGATGAAAATCGACCGCTCCGCTTTTGTGAAGCTGTTTGATTTTGTAAAACAGTTCCCGCACTATTTCCTTGGGTCTAATGCGGATCTGCCGATCGTGGGCGGTTCTATCTTAAGCCATGACCATTTCCAGGGCGGTCACTATACCTTTGCCATGGCGAAGGCTGAAATGGAGCAGAAATTTACCATGCCGGGCTTTGAAGACGTGGAAGCAGGCATTGTTCACTGGCCGATGTCGGTGTTACGTCTGCGCGGTGAAAATTCGGACCGCCTGATTGACCTGGGCGAGAAGGTGCTGACTGCATGGCGCAGTTATACGGATGAGGCAGCTTTCATCTATGCGGAGACAGATGGAGAGCCGCACAACACCATTACGCCGATCGCGCGTAAAAATGGAGCCTGCTATGAGCTGGATCTGGTGCTGCGCAATAACATTACCACAGAAGAGTTCCCGCTTGGGGTCTATCATCCACATCAGGAACTGCATCATATTAAGAAAGAAAACATTGGCCTGATTGAAGTTATGGGTCTTGCTGTGCTTCCGTCCCGCTTAAAGGATGAGCTGTCAAAGCTGGCTGATGCGATTGTGGAAGGAAAAGACATCCGTGCGGATGAGATGCTCGCAAAGCATGCGGACTGGGTAGATGAGTTTAAGCATCATTACGCATCCATCACGAAGGAAAATGTGGATGGCATCCTAAAAGAAGAGGTCGGAAAGGTATTTGCCCGTGTTCTGGAGGATGCGGGTGTATACAAGTGCACACCAGAGGGCCGGGAAGCATTTGGCCGCTTCCTGACTTCCGTCGGATTTGTAAAAAAGTAAAAATATAAAATGCCAGATTCTTTGAAAGTGACGGTTTTTCTGCTTGATTTTTTCCGGGCAGAGGACCGTCACTTTATTTTGTTCGAAAATTACTTTCAAAAGTGAAAAAATGCGGCGATTACAATAAAATGATTGTGAGGTGAGTAATAAAAATGGTGATTGTAATTGTGAAAAAGTAGGATTATATTACAGAATCATAAAGGCAGAGAACTTGATTCAGACAATGCCAGAATGCGGATGCCGGCACGAGAGGACAGATAGAAGCATGTGCAGGTGAACGAACAGGAGGATGTCATCATGGAAAAACAGCAGAAAGAAGAAATAAAGCAGAGAAACGCGGCAGATTTACTGGTGGAATGTCTGCAGGAAGAGGGCGTGGAATACATATTTGGAATCCCGGGAGAAGAGAATCTGGCGGTTATGAATGCCATTGACAGGTCCCCTATCAAATTTATCACTACGCGGCATGAGCAGGGCGCTGCTTTTATGGCCGATGTATATGGAAGACTGACTGGAAAGGCAGGTGTGTGCCTGGCAACACTTGGCCCTGGCGCAACCAATCTGGTAACCGGTGTAGCGGACGCGGACAGTGATGGAGCACCGCTGGTAGCAATTACCGGACAGGTGGGAACCGAGCGGATGCATATTACCGGACATCAGTTTCTGGATCTGACCAAGATGTTTGAACCGATTACAAAACGGACCAAGATGGTGGTGCGTCCGGATACGGTAGGTGAGATCGTGCGTCTGGCATTCAAATACGCAGAGAGTGAGAAGCCGGGAGCCACACACATTGATATGCCGGTAAATGTGGCGAAAATGCCGGTTTCAGAGGGAGAAAAGCCGCTGCGAAAGAAAATCGCGCCGAAGGAGTATGCGGAGCTTGACACCGTGCAGGATGCGGCAGGCATGATTTTCCAGGCAAAGAATCCGGTTATTCTGGCAGGAAGCGGCGTAGTGCGGGGCCATGCCGCAAAGGAACTGACAGAGTTTGCCACCAAGCTGAAGATTCCGGTGATCAATACGATGATGGCAAAAGGCGTAATCCCGTTTGATAATCCGTATTCCATGTGGACCATCGGCATCCCGCAGAAGGATTACCAGAATAAGATTATGGAAGAGGCTGATCTGGTGATTGCGGTAGGTTATGATATTGTGGAGTATGCGCCGGCCAAGTGGAATCCGGAGGGAAAAATTGATATTGTCCATGTGGATATGCGCCCGGCCCACATTAATAAGCTGTATCAGCCAGAGGTAGAAGTGGTGGGTGACATCGCCGATGCCCTGGTACAGATCGGAAGAAGAACCTCCAGACGCCAGGAGCCGGAGCGGGCCCTGGAACTTAAGAAAATGATGGTGGCAGAGCATGAGTCTTACGCATCCGATGCTTCCTTTCCTATGAAGCCACAGCGGATCTTAAACGATGTGCGCAAGGTCATGGGACGGGAAGACATTGTGATTTCGGATGTAGGTGCCCACAAGATGTGGATCGCGCGTCATTATAACTGCTATGAGCCGAATACCTGCATCATTTCCAATGGTTTCGCAACCATGGGAATCTCCGTGCCGGGAGCTATCGGCGCGAAACTGGTTCATCCGGAAAAGAAGATTTTGGCAGTGTGCGGAGATGGCGGATTTATGATGAACTGTCAGGAATTTGAGACGGCGCTGCGGGCAAAAACGCCATTTGTTACGCTGGTCTTTAACGATTCCAGTTATGGACTGATCAAGTGGAAGCAGATGGATCAGTACGGAAAGAGCTGCTGTGTAGATTTCACAAATCCGGATTTTGTGAAGTTTGCGGAAAGCATGGGGGCCATCGGTTACCGCATCACGAAAGCGGAAGATCTGGTGCCAACGCTGAAAAAGGCGTTTGAGCAGAACGTGCCGGTCATCATTGACTGTCCGGTAGATTATGCAGAGAATACAAAGCTGACAGCGCATCTGAAGGAACTGATGGAAAAACTGTAAAAGCGGGTTATCGCGGTATAACGAAAAAAGAATGCTGGGTTTCCAACATTCTTTTTTTGTGCTATGATTAACGGGTATGTGCAAAACAGGAAAAGAAACAGGTGAATTATGAATACAAAAAAAGCCATTTTTCTGACAGTGGCTTCCGCATTTTTACTGTCTGGCTGTGCCGGAAGCGGTGCGAAGCTGACTGCCTATGACGCGCAGTATCTGGATTATTTTGATACCATTACCAGCATTACAATCTGCGCGGAGAGTGAGGAACAGTTTGCGGAATATAAGCATCTGGCAGAAGATACCATGGAGAAATATCATGAGTTGTTTGATATTTACGATAATTATGATGGTGTAAATAACATTAAAACCATCAACGACAACGCCGGGATTGCCCCGGTCACGGTAGATCCGGAGATCATCAGGCTTCTGGAGTTTTCCAGACAGGAATATGAGGAAACAGGTGGAAAAATTAATGTGGCCATGGGAAGTGTACTCTCTGTCTGGCATGACTACCGGGAGGCAGGAATCGAAAATCCATCCCGGGCGCAGGTGCCTGGCCAGCAGGAACTTCAGAGAGCGGCAGAGCATGTAAATCTGGATGAGGTGCAGATTGATGAAGAGGCGTCCACAGTTTATCTGCCGGATGAGGACATGAGCCTTGATGTCGGAGCTATCGCAAAGGGCTACGCCACGAAATGTCTGGCTGAGAAACTGAAAGAAGCGGGGGTGACCTCGGCACTCCTGAGTCTTGGCGGCAATGTGGAAACCATTGGTACAAAGGCGGACGGCAAGCCATGGCGTGTGGGAGTACAGAACCCGGATACCAGCGCGGCGAAGGCTTATCTGCATGTACTAAAGCTTACCGATACCTGTCTGGTTACCAGCGGGACATATCAGCGGTATTATGAGGTGGACGGCGTGCGGTATCATCACATCATTGATCAGGATACCCTGATGCCGGAAAACACATACGATTCTGTTACCATCCTCTGTAATGACAGCGCCAGGGCAGACGCTCTGTCCACAGCGGTCTTTAATATGGATCCGGAGACGGGAATGGCTTTTGTGGAAGCGCAGGATGGCGTGGAAGCACTGTGGGTCTATCCAGATGGAACGGAGGCACAGAGCAGTGGTTTCGGAGCTTATGTAGATCAGTGAGGATGAAAAAGTGGCTGCAGTTACAGTCAGGAGTTTTCTGAACGGCAGTAGAAAGTTGAGGACAAAAGAGAGTGGAAGCGAATACAAAAAAATCGGCAAGGCACAGCTGTATGCTGCTCCTTGCGGCCCTGGTATGGGGCGTGGCCTTTGTGGCTCAGAGTGAGGGACTGAATTATGTAGGAGCCTTTACGTTTAATACCTGCAGGTTTATTCTTGGTGGCGCGGTTCTGATTCCGTGTATTTATTTCCTGCATGGCAGAAAAGACAGCGCATGGCAGACCTTGTCTGAGAAAGAAAAGAAAGAGCAGACCCGCATGGGTATTATCGGCGGCATTTGCTGCGGATGTATACTCTGCCTGGCAAGCTGCCTGCAGCAGTTTGGCATTGCTCAGACCACGGTGGGAAAGGCAGGATTTATCACAACCCTTTATATCATTATCGTACCGTTTATGGGGCTGTTCTTAAAGAAAAAGATCGGCATCAACATCTGGATCAGCGCGGTGATCGCGGCAGTGGGCATGTATTTCTTATGTATCACGGAGTCCTTTTCCATCGGAGCAGGAGACCGGCTGGTGCTGATGTGTTCCGTGGTATTTTCGGTACATATCCTGGTGATCGACCATTTTTCCCCGAAGGCAGATGGTGTGGTGATTTCCTGCGTGCAGTTCTTTACCGCAGGTGTGATTGCAAGCGTGCTGATGCTGCTTTTTGAGCACCCGTCTATGTCTGCTGTCATTGCGGCAGCAGCACCGATCCTGTACGCGGGCGTGATGTCCTGCGGCGTCGGCTACACCCTGCAGGTCGTAGCTCAGAACGGCGTGGATCCGACTGTGGCCTCCCTGCTGTTGAGCCTGGAATCTGTATTTTCCGTCCTGGCAGGCTGGATGCTCCTGGGGCAGAAGCTTTCCGGACGGGAACTGTTCGGTTGCGTGCTTGTGTTTGCAGCGGTGCTGCTGGTGCAGATACCGACAGAAAAACTGTTCCATACAGCATAATAAAAATTTAAGAGCAATACCAATATAGGTCCGAAGCCGGTAATCCCGGCATACCGCTGCGCAAAATATGGGTATTGTGTTCGGACGATGCAGCTGACAGATGTTTGCGGATAGTCGGACAAGATGTCCGCCTACCTCAAACACCAGTCGCTGCATAGCCGGACACGGCACTTATATTTTGCGCAGCGGGATATCACCCTGGCCTGCTTCGGACCTTTCGTGAATATTCTTAAATTTTTATTCTTACAAACTTTGCCATCCGCATCTCCATCCGGATCCCGGCAAACCACATTTTTGCAATCTGCTCCTGAACCGGGTTGATATGCAGATAGTGTTTCATATAGTAAAGGGTACTCTTCTCCCGAAGCTGCTGGCGTTTCATGGCGTCGGAGAAGGATTTGCTGATGGATGTGGAGTGCTCATGATCATAATACTGGTTTAACAAAAGTACACTGCGGTAACCGGCATTCTGCAGCCGGCGGCCAAGAATCTGTTCTTCTTCATAAAGGAAGACTCCCTCATCATAACCTCCGGCTTCCAGAAATTTTTCCGTGTCCACCATCAGCATGGATCCGTGCACGGCCCCCACATATACAGCATTGTGGCCCGCGAAATACGAATCCGGGTAGTCAAAGCTCCTTTTAAATAAGCGGCGGCTCACTGGCCCCATGCTTAAGAGTTCCCGGGTGAAGCTGCGCAGTGGCCAGCCATTTTTCAGGTCCGGGAATCGCGCGTCGTGAATCCGGGCAGTCACAATTCCCACCTCGGGGTGACGGGCAAAGACTGACAGCATGGCTTCCAGAGATTGCTCCGAAAATACAACATCCGGATTCGCAATCAGAACATGGGTGGCTCCGCCCTGCCCTGCAGCATATCGGACCCCGAGGTTGTTGCCGGAGCCATAGCCGCCGTTATGATCAGCGGAAAGCACATGAAGCCTGCCAGGCTGGTCTGCTTCAAGCTTTTTTAATCGTTCCAGAGAATCATCCGTGGAGGCATTATCCACCACAATAATCTGATGAAGTACGTTGTAATCCGCGATCTGCTTTACCAGCTTTTCCGTGGTCTCTGCATCGTTGTAGTTCAAAATCACACAGCTCAGCCTCACGCTCATGCTTTCTGCTCCTGCCCTGCTGTTTTCACTTCGCAATTTTCACACTCCGCAGCCTGCTCATTTTTCGGCTGCCGCAGCTTTTCTGCCCGCGGCATCGTTAGACACATGGCCAGTGTCTGCAGCGCGGAATTTTTATAAAAGCGATTGTAACGGATATTCTTTAACCGTCCTGCTGCAGACTGATAGGGCAAAGCCAGAAACGCGCGCAGGGTCATGCGCTGCGCCGTATCCATATTTTTCCAGAACCTGCGTCCGAAAGCAATGCCCTGGTTTAACATCCGGCGGTAATTCTGCTCCACTTCTTTACCGCGGCCAAGACGGGCCTTCATTTCTCCAAAGCTGCCTGCGTCCTTCGCGCCCAGTACATTATCTCCGTGCTGGCGATATTTGGAAAGCACTCTCGGCATAAACTCAATGACACCAAAGCAGGATGCGGTAAGCGCAATCCACCAGTCATGCATACAGCAGATTTCCGGCTCCATCGCGCAATGCGTGAGCAGCGCCCGGTTGATCATGGAGGCGCCGCCGGTCACCTGGTTCTCCACCAGAAGTTCCGCAAAACTGCTGCGGTCCGGATCCTGATGAGTATAAGCGGCAAAGCTCGGACTGATCTCGTAAAGATCTTCATCCACCACTTCCATATCCGAATATAACAGGATCGGGCACTGTTTTCCCAGGCCCTTCTCCAGTACCTTCATTCGATGCAGCATAACACTGACTTTGTTATTCTCCCAGACATCATCTTGGTCACTGAAGAAAATGTACTCATTTTTCTCATCCTTCAGAGCCTCCTGCATCAGCCAGAAAAAGTTTCCGGCCGCGCCGCCAGTGTGCTGTGTCCTATGATGCAGAAACACCTGTTCCGGATACCATCCGGCGTAGTTCTCCAGCATTTCCCGGGTTCCGTCATCGGAACCATCATCTGAGATCAGAATCCTCACCGGAACGGTCTGAGCCAGAATCGTGTCCAGCTGCTGTTCCAGATACTGCTTTCCCCGATACGTTGCCATTAAAACGGTTACCATTGTATTTTCCTCCATGTTTGTCCCAAAACCAGCATTTCCTTTGTTTCCGCACTACCATATGCTTACGCTTTCCGCTCCTGCGAACCCCGTCCGCAACGACCCGCCTACGCTTTCTTACGGCTCTCCACCAGCTTCATTCCCAGCTTCCGACTCACCAGACGGCGCACCGGCGGACAGATTGCGGTGGCATAATCCAGCATATGATACCCCAGCATATATGCCCGTTTTCCCTCCTGCTTCGGTGCCCCCGCCCAGGGAGTCTTTGCCAGATACAGTTCATAGGCTCTGCGATAATGATTCAGATTGCCTGCAATCCAGGGCCGCTCATCTCCCATGTAATGGATGATAGAAGGATGCCGCTTTGCAATCTGCAGTTCTCTCGGCGTCACGGCTTTGTAGGTCTTTCCAAGATGTGTGAGCTCCCGGTAAGAAAAATACCGGTAATTGGTAAAGAAGTTGTAGCGGGGCATCAGGGTATGAATTTGCCCTTTCAGCGTACCATTGATCACATCCTGGTCGCTGGCAAAAAGTTTTCCACCCTTGCTCTTCCAGAACCCCAAAAGCTTCTTCTGGATTTCCTGCTCACGCCACTGTTTCAGGTCTACTAAAAGAACTCCGGAATTATAATAGGGATCATCCTCACCCAGATCAATGGATTCCTTCACGGCCTGGTAGATGGTCGGCTCCATCACTGCTCCCACAATCTTTCCCTCCAGTTCTTCCTTCCACAGATGCTTTAATGACTGCAGCACCACGGTGTCACAGTCCAGATATAAGACACGCTCCACGGACTCCGGCAGCATATCTCCCATAAACAGGCGCAGCATAACGCTGATATCAAAGCCGCCGGTATCTACTTCATATCCAATACGCTCCAGCAGATCATCCAGATTTAAAAAGATCAGCCTTCTCCCAAAATGCTCTGCAATTTCCCGGAGCTTTCCCTGATTTTCCTCAGAAAGGCCCAGGGTCAGCACATAAACGCTGATCTCCGCAAAGTCCCGGTTTCGGTCCAGCAGGGAATACAGTGACGTTCCCAGATGTCTCGCATAGCCATCGTTAGAGGCGTAAACCACATTCATACATTCCCGGTCCATGTCTGCATTTTCTCCTTCTCATTCGGGCTGCCGCAGCTGACTCTTCTGCCTGCCACAGTCCATCTTTTTGCTGTCAGACAACCACTGCCCGTCCAGCTATCATTTTTATTTTCCAATGTACTCTGCCGTGCGATTCAATGCGGACGCAATAACCTTGTCCATGTCATAATATTTATACTCTGCCAGACGTCCGCCAAAGACTACATGCTCCTCCTTCTCTGCCAGTGCCGCATACTGCTGATACAGTGCCTGGTTCTTCTCATCATTCACCGGATAGTAAGCTTCCATGCCTTCTTTCCAGTCTGCCGGATACTCTCTGGTGATGACGGTCTTCGGCTGAGTGCCAAACTCAAAGTGCTTGTGCTCGATTACGCGGGTATACGGAGTCTCACGGTCTGTGTAGTTGACCACCGCAACACCCTGATGATTCTCCTCGTTTAATACCTCGGACTCAAAGCGCAGGCTGCGGTACTCCAGCTTGCCAAACTGATACTGATAGTAGGCGTCAATGGTTCCGGTGTATACAACGGTCCCGCCCAGCGCGTCATAATGCTCCTTGTGTTCCAGATAATCCACACCGGTCTCAACATCACAGCCTTCAAACAGCTTATTGATGATCACGTTGTAGCCGCCAATCGGAATACCCTGGTATAAATCATTGAAATAGTTGTTGTCATACGTAAAACGCACCGGGAGTCTGCGGATAATGAAGGCCGGAAGCTCTTTGCAGTCCCGTCCCCACTGTTTCTCGGTGTAGCCCTTTACCAGCTTCTGGTAAATGTCAGTTCCCACCAGGCTGATGGCCTGCTCCTCAAGGTTTTTCGGCTCGCCGGTCACCGCTTTCTTCTGCTCTTCAATGATAGCCTTTGCTTCTGCCGGAGTACTGATGCCCCACATCTTGCTGAAGGTATTCATGTTAAACGGCATGTTGTACATCTCACCCTTGTAGTTAGCCACCGGACTGTTGGTGTAGCGGTTAAACTCGGCCAGCTGATTCACATAATCCCACACCTGACGGTCACTGGTGTGAAAAATGTGCGCGCCATAGCGGTGCACATGAATGCCTTCTACCTCCTCACAATACACATTTCCGCCAATGTGATCGCGTTTTTCCACAACCAGACAGGTTTTTCCACGCTTTTTTGCCTCGTACGCCCATACACCTGCATAAAGTCCGCTTCCAACCAGTACATAATCATATTTCTTCATAAAATCGTCCACCTTATTTTTGTTCTGATCTGACCTTTTTCTGATTCCACCGGACAAATCCCGGCCAGGTTCAGAAACGGCCTTTTTCTCTGCTTACTACTATACTATAGCTTGGTCAAAAAGTAAATTTGTTGTCGTGGACACCGCCGTCTTTTACTGTTATAATGGTTAGGAAATCCTGCGCGGAATCAGGAAACAACATGGACAAAACTGGTCCAAAACAAACGAAAACACAAAGAACTATAATATCCGAATTGGAAAGGTGGAAAAATATATGTGGTTAGCAGATGGCTGGAAAGATTATCAGGTCATTGACTGTTCAAAAGGAGAAAAACTGGAAAGATGGGGCGAGTACCTTCTGGTCCGCCCAGACCCGCAGGTCATCTGGGACACCCCAAAAACCCACAAAGGCTGGAAACACATGAACGGTCACTATCACCGCAGCGCCAAAGGCGGTGGCGAGTGGGAGTTCTTTGATCTTCCGGAGCAGTGGACCATAGGCTACAAAGGCCTGACCTTCAACTTAAAACCATTCAGCTTTAAGCATACCGGACTCTTCCCGGAGCAGGCTGCCAACTGGGACTGGTTCAGTGACAAGATCCGCAATGCCGGCCGCCCGGTCAAGGTCTTAAATCTCTTCGCATACACTGGCGGCGCAACCCTTGCTGCTGCCAAAGCAGGTGCTTGCGTAACTCACGTGGATGCCTCCAAGGGCATGGTCGGCTGGGCAAAAGAGAATGCCGCATCCTCCGGCCTCAGTGATGCTCCGATCCGCTGGCTGGTCGATGACTGTGTAAAATTTGTAGAGCGTGAGATCCGCCGCGGCAACCATTATGACGCCATCATCATGGATCCGCCATCCTATGGCCGCGGCCCGAAGGGCGAGATCTGGAAAATTGAGGACGCAATTCATCCGCTCGTAAAACTGTGCGTACAGCTCTTATCCGATGACCCGTTGTTCTTCCTCATCAACTCCTATACCACTGGCCTGGCCCCGGCGGTCCTCACCTACATGATGAGTACCGAGATCGTACCAAAATTCGGTGGACATGTAGAAGCTCAGGAAATTGGACTCCCCGTCACCGAAACCGAACTTGTACTGCCATGCGGCGCATCCGGACGGTGGGAGAAGTAAAATAACAATATTGAGACAGAACTAATAAAGAGTCCGGGCGTACGGGGAATTGAATTCTTACATTTTCACATATCCGTTGTTTGCTTGCTTTCG
>ERZ836760.203-NODE-203-length-96165-cov-9.353793_pt1 | contig 96165 bp, 115 predicted proteins | sample MGYA00519941_ERZ836760 | MGnify/ENA primary metagenome ERZ836760 (study PRJEB31850, sample SAMEA3708807) | human gut metagenome | biome: human gut; feature: human-associated habitat; material: faeces | place: China | collected 2014 ... | reverse complement strand
TACAGTTCCGGCAGCAGATTTTGCCGATTTGGAATGCGTAGCATCGGCAAAATCCGGTTGCTGGGCACACGTGTGTGAACAGTAACAAACGTCGTTTTTTGTCGAATTTAATCGGTCGAAATAGTTTGCTTTTTGCTGGTGGAAGACGTAAAATGACAGTGAAGTAAGGAGGAATGGCACTAGAGAATAGAAAAGGAGAATGCATAGGATGGCGGATATGAGAGAAGAATTAGTTCAAAAGATTGAACGGGCAAGACAGCAGCTGAATCAAAATATTGACACAAAGGCAGCATATGACACAATTTATCACTACAGTGTGGAGCTTGACAAACTCTTAAATCAGTATATCGGGCTGGAGACAGAGACTGAAAGAGGGCTGGAGACGGCGCTATAAAATAAGAGTGGAAATAGAAACAAATATAGATAAGTACAGAAAACTCAGGTACATGTGTTCGGAAAAAGAACCGGTGCCTGAGTTTTCTGATTTTTTTTCGATTTAGACCTTGCCATTTTGATGGGCATGTACTAAAATAAACATAACAAGTGGTAGAAAGTGGTGAAAAGTGGAACGAAATGGATTTTCGGGACACAAAAGTGGTACACATCGGATGACGGGTGATTGATATGTTCATGGGAGAATACAATCATACAATCGATGCGAAGGGACGTTTGATCGTTCCGTCGAAGTTCAGGGAACAGCTTGGAGACGAATTTGTGGTGACAAAGGGGTTGGATGGCTGTCTTTTTGTGTACGATAACACCGAGTGGAAAAAGTTCGAAGAGAAGTTACAGGCACTCCCACTTACCAATCAGAATGCCAGAAAATTCTCCCGTTTCTTTCTGGCAGGTGCCTCGGCGTGTGAGGTGGATCGTCAGGGACGAATCCTGCTTCCTTCGGTTCTGCGGGATTTTGCAGGACTCGAGAAGGAGGTTGTCCTGGTCGGCGTCGGAAGCCGGATCGAGATCTGGAACAAGGCGACCTGGGCGGAGAAGAATGTCTATGATGACATGGAAGAGATTGCAGAAAATATGGAAGGCCTTGGCATATGATATTTAATCACAAATCAGTATTATTAAATGAGACGGTTGACAGTCTCTGTGTAAAGCCCCAGGGTATCTATGTGGATGGGACACTGGGAGGCGGCGGTCACGCGAGCGAGGTGGCGGCACGGCTGGGAGACGGCGGACGCTTGATCGGGATTGATCAGGATGCGGACGCGATTGCGGCTGCGTCAGAACGTCTGGCTCCCTTTGGAGATAAGATAACCGTTGTGCGGAGCAATTATGAGCGGATTGCACAGGTGTTAGATGAGCTGGAGATTCCGCAGGTGGATGGAATTTATCTGGATCTGGGTGTTTCTTCTTTCCAGCTTGACACAGCGGAACGGGGATTTACCTATCGCGAGGACGATGCGCCGCTGGATATGCGGATGGATCAGAGAAATGAGCAGACCGCGAAGGACATCGTCAATACCTACAGTGAGATGGAACTGTACCGGATCATCCGGGACTACGGTGAGGATCGGTTTGCGAAGAATATTGCAAAACACATCGTACAGGCACGACAGAAAAAAGAGATTGAGACGACAGGCGAGCTGACGGAGATCATCCGGGCATCGATTCCGGCAAAGGTCCGGGCGACCGGCGGTCATCCGGCAAAGCGTACGTTTCAGGCGATCCGGATCGAGTTAAACCGGGAACTGGATGTGCTGGAAGATTCGATCGATACGATGATTGAACGCCTGGCACCGGGCGGACGGCTTTCGATCATTACGTTCCATTCCCTGGAAGATAGAATCGTAAAGAACCGTTTCCGGACGAATGAAAATCCATGCATCTGCCCGCCGGATTTTCCAGTCTGTGTCTGTGGACGCAAAAGCCGCGGCCGGGTGATTACAAGAAAACCGATTCTTCCGACCGATCAGGAGATGGAAGAAAACCCGCGTTCCAAGAGCGCAAAGCTCCGGGTATTTGAAAAATCATAAACAAAAGCATAACTGCACCTCAGAACAGAGATCGTTTCAGGTGCGGGGGAGATAAAAGAGAGAAAAAGCGAAAGAGCAGGGAGGGAACGTTATGTCTGTCAGAAGGAGACAACATGTATCGGCCTCCACGTATGTGGACGGTAATACCGTGCGAAAAGTTCAGAGAACCGTGGAGATAAGACCAGAAAGAGATGAGAGAGAGGAGTACCGGCATAAACACGCCGTGCGCCGCAACCAGGAAAAGGCGCTTTACATGAACGGACCGTATGTGCTGGCGCTGACCATCGCTGCGCTGATCACGCTGGTTTTATGTATGAATTATCTGCATAAGCAGGCGTCGATCACGACCCGTATCAACCACATTGAGGATCTGGAGCTGAAACTGGAGAACCTGAAGTCCGAGAATGATGCACTTCAGACCCGGATTGACACGTATGTGGATCTGGATCATGTATATAAAGTGGCGACCGAAGAGCTCGGCATGGTATATGCAAATAAGGATCAGATTCTTTTATATGACAAGACGGAAAGCGAGTATGTAAGACAGTATGAGGACATCCCAAAACACTAACGGCAGACAGACCTTTCGGAAATATATGCAGGAAAAGCTGGCAATTACCGTCCTGGTAATTATGCTGGCTTTGTTTGCATTGGTGCTGGTGCTTTATAATCTGGTAAAAAGTAAGGGCGAGTCGTACAATCAGATAGTCCTGAGCCATCAGGACTATGAGAGCCGCACGATTCCCTACAAGCGCGGCAATATTATCGACCGGAACGGGACGTATCTGGCGATTAGCGAGAAGGTTTACAATTTGGTCGTCGATCCGAAGCAGATTCTGGATACGGAGGAGAACTACCAGTATCTCGATGCCACGCTGGACGCGCTGGTGGAGTGCTTCGGTTACAAGCGGAACGAGCTGCAGGCGATGATCGAGGAGAAAAAAGACAGCCAGTATGTGATCTATGCGAAACAGCTTCCAGCGGAAGACAAAGAGAAGTTTGAGACTTATGAGAAGGACAAGAACAAGGAATACCGGGCGCTGCCGACGGAGGAAGGCGGCAACCAGCGTATCACGGGCGTATGGTTCGAGGAAGAATATAAGAGAACGTATCCGTACAATGAGCTGGCATGCAATGTGGTTGGTTTTGCCCTCAAGGATGGCAATGCATCCGGCGGTGTTGAACAGTATTATAATGATATCCTGAACGGTGTGAGCGGTCGTGAGTATGGTTATTTAAACGGCGATTCGAACGTCGAGCGAACGGTAAAACCGGCGCAGAACGGAAAGACGCTGGAGTTGACGATCGACGTCAACATCCAGAAGATTGTCCAGAAATATCTGGATGAGTGGCAGGCGGGCATTGGAAGTAATCTGGCGGCGGCGATCGTCATGGATCCGAACAGCGGTGAGATCCTGGCGATGGATACGACGACCCGTTACAATCTGAATGATCCGTACAATTTAAGCACCTACTATACGGATGAGGAAATCCAGGCGATGGATGAAAAGGCGAAGTCCGAGGCGTGGTATAAAATGTGGAGAAACTTCTGCGTGAGCGACTCCTATGAGCCGGGTTCTCCACAGAAAGCATTTACGGTAGCCGGGGCGATCGATGAAGGCGCGATTTCCGGAAACGAGGTCTTTGAGTGCGGCGGAAAACTGCATTTCGGAGACTGGGATATCCGGTGTGTTGCCCGAGCCGGTCACGGACCGCTGACGATCACACAGGGATTGATGAAATCCTGCAACGTCGTTATGATGCGTATTGTATCACTGGAGGGAAAAGAGAAGTTTGTCCAGTATCAGAAGATTTTCGGATTTGGCGAGAAGACGGGCATCGACCTTCCGGGCGAGGCGTCAGGTCTGATTTATCAGGCATCCAATATGGATCCGGCTTCTCTGGCGACCAACGCATTTGGACAGAACTATAACTGTACGATGGTGCAGATGGCAGCCGGATATGCGTCCTTAATCAACGGCGGTTCCTATTATGAGCCACATGTGGTAAAAGAGATTCTGAACGACGAAGGATCCGTTGTCAAATCCGTTTCCCCAAATCTGGTGCGAGAGACGGTTTCGGAATCGACCTCGAACTTCATTAATAATGCGCTTTACCAGACAGTATCAGGTGATGGCGGTACCGCGGGCGCGGCGGCAGTTGCCGGTTACGAAGTGGCTGGTAAGACAGGTACGGCGCAGAAGCAGCCGCGTGCGGAGAAGAATTATCTGGTTTCCTTTATCGGATATGCACCGGCATACAATCCGCAGGTGCTCTGCTATGTGGTAGTAGATACTCCGCATCTGCCGGGCGAGCAGCAGGCACATTCGACTTTTGCCAGCGAGATTTTCAGCAAGATCATGGCGGAAGTCCTTCCATATAAGAATGTATTCCCGGCAGGCGGCGCGGCACAGGATCTCGAGACCAATCTTTCCAGCCAGGAAGAGGGCATTATAAGCGGCACAGCAACCGAGGATCCGAATGCAGCTGAAACACCGGCAGAGACGACTCCGGCTCCGGAGGGCGGCTGGGCGAACTACGATGAGGAATTTATCGATTCCGGAGACGAGTACAGCTATCCGGATACGATGGGAAATGTGCAGGATGAATCGGCGGCGGTTGGAAACGGTGAAACGGCTGGAACGGGCAGAGACACCGGAACAGCGGATAATGCCGGAGAAACGGCAGCTTCCCAGGAAGCGCAGGCAGCGGGAGATTAAGAATTGTGCCTGTCGGCAAGAGCTATCTATCTTGTGTGGAAAATACGTAACTGTTCACAGGTAGGAATTTTCTGAACTGAAAAATTCGTACGATACAGTTCTGGCAGCAGATTTTGCCGATTTGGAATGCGTAGCATCGGCAAAATCCCGTTGCTGGGCACACGTGTGTGAACAGTAACGAAAATACAGAATAAAGAAACGGTTCTTATGATATACTGTAGCAATGAGATCAGACAGGAAGCAGTATGAATCGGAACCGGACGCATCACAGAGGAAGAACTGTCTTTTTGTGCGCCGCCATCTGCCTGTGCATGGCAGGATTGGCGGGGAGACTGTTCTTCCTCATGCTGTATAAAGCGGATTATTACAGCCAGATGGCGGAGGAGCTGCATCAGCGGGAGCGCAGTATCAAAGCGCCGCGCGGGCGGATCCTTGACCGGAACGGAACGGTGATCGCTGATAACCGGACTGTATGTACTATCTCAGTGATTCATAATCAGGTAAAAGATCCGGAGACAGTTATTCGGGTTTTAAGCGAAGAACTGGGACTTCCGGAGGCGGAGATGCGGAAAAAGACGGAAAAGCGATCTTCCAGGGAGGTGATCCAGTCCAATGTAGAGAAAACGCGGGGCGATGCGATCCGGGCAATGCGCCTGGAGGGAGTCAAGGTGGATGAGGACTATAAACGATATTATCCATATGGACGTCTGGCATCGAAAGTGCTGGGATTCACCGGGGGAGATAATCAAGGGATCATCGGTCTGGAAGTACAGTATGAGAAGTATTTAAAGGGCACGGATGGCAAGATCCTGACGCTCACGGACGCGGCGGGGATCGAGCTGGAAAATGAGGCGGAGGATCGCATCGAGCCGGAGGCAGGGCGGGATCTGCAGGCGAGTCTGGATGTCAATATCCAGATGTACGCGGAACAGGCGGCGTACCAGACGATGCAGAAAAAGAATGCGAACCGCGTCTCGATCATCGTGATGAACCCGAAGAACGGGGAAATCTATGCAATGGTAAATGCACCGGAGTTTTCATTGAATGAGCCGTTTGAGCTGGTGACAGATGGAAAAAACGAAGATTCAGAAACAGAAGAAGACATATCCTGGAAGAATGAAGTGCAGTCACACGCAGCATCAGCGCAAAATAAACAAGCTCTCCTCAATCAGATGTGGCGCAATCCCTGTTTAAATGATACATACGAACCGGGGTCTACATTCAAAATCGTGACTGCCGCTGCGGGACTGGAGGCGGGCGTGGTCAACCTGACTGATCAGTTTTCCTGCCCGGGATTCCGGATCGTGGAAGATCGGAAGATTCGGTGTCACAAGGTGGGCGGACACGGCGGGGAGACGTTTTTACAGGGAATGATGAATTCCTGCAATCCTGTTCTGATCGATGTCGGACAGCGGCTGGGACCGGAGCGGTACTATCAGTATTTTAAGCAGTTTGGTCTGCTGGGAAAGACTGGGATTGATCTGCCGGGTGAGGCGGGGACGATCATGCACCAGCCGGATCAGATCGGACCGGTGGAGCTGGCGACCGTCTCTTTTGGGCAGTCGTTTCAGATCACGCCGATCCAGCTCATTACAACGGCATCCTCCCTGATCAACGGAGGCACGCGCATCACACCGCACATCGGGATCCGTGCCGTGCGGGCAGATGGTCAGGCAGTCCACGTGTTTACCTATCCAAAAGGGGAGAGAATCCTATCGGAGCAGACGAGTGAGACGCTGCGTTATATTCTGGAACAGGTGGTGGCGGAGGGGAGTGGAAAAAACGCCCGGATCGAGGGCTACCGGATCGGCGGAAAGACGGCAACCTCGGAGAAACTTCCAAGGAGCCGGAAAAAATATATTTCCTCATTTTTAGGGTTTGCACCGGCGGACGATCCGCAGGTGATCGCGCTTATCACCATCGATGAACCGGAAGGAATCTACTATGGCGGGACGATTGCCGCCCCGGTGATCCGCGATCTGTTTGAGGTCATTTTGCCGTATCTGGGGGTGGAGAAAAGAGGTTGATTATTCCCCTAAAAAGACGTATACTATTGAAGTGTATAATTTGAGGAACTATCTCTGTATACATAGGAAGATAAGTTAGAGGTGTGACATGGTAAATGAAACAATACTGGCGGTTATCATCGCATTTGTGGTCAGCGCAGTGCTGTGCCCGATCGTGATACCGTTTCTCCACAGGTTGAAATTCGGACAGCAGGTGCGCGATGACGGACCGCAGACGCATCTGAAAAAGCAGGGAACCCCGACGATGGGCGGTCTGGTAATTCTTTCCAGCATCATCATTACGTCTCTGCTCTATATCCGGGATTATCCGAAGATCATTCCGGTGCTGTTTATGACTGTTGGATTCGGCGTGGTTGGATTTCTGGACGATTACATCAAGATCGTGATGAAACGTTCGGAGGGCTTAAATCCGATCCAGAAGCTGATCGGACAGTTTGTGATCACAGGTATTTTTGCCTATTATATTGTAACCTCACCGGACATCGGAACAGGGATGCTGATTCCATTTACCGGCAAGTATTTACAGCTTCCGGTCTGGCTGTTTGTACCGGCACTGTTCTTCATCATTCTGGGAACTGACAATGGCGTGAACTTCACAGATGGTCTGGACGGCCTGTGCACCAGTGTGACGATTCTGGTAGCAACGTTCTTTACGATCGTGGCGATCGGGGAGAACAGCGGCATTAGCCCGATTACCGGCGCAGTAGTTGGAAGTCTTCTGGGCTTTCTTCTGTTCAATGTTTATCCGGCGCGTGTGTTCATGGGCGATACCGGTTCACTGGCACTCGGCGGTTTTGTCGCTTCCAGTGCCTTTATGATGCAGATGCCGATCTTTATCGCGATCGTGGGTCTGATTTATCTGGTGGAAGTATTATCTGTTATTATTCAGGTAACCTATTTTAAGAAGACGGGCGGAAAGCGTTTTTTCAAGATGGCGCCGATCCATCACCATTTCGAGCTCTGCGGATGGTCTGAGACCAGAGTCGTAGGCGTATTTTCGATTATTACGGCAATCCTTTGCCTTATAGCATACTTAGGATTATAGGAGGAAGATTATGAGTCAGAAAGTATTAGTAGCAGGAACAGGTATCAGCGGTATTGCAGCTGCAAAGCTCCTTCTCTCAAAAGGCGGGGAGGTAGTGCTTTACGATGGCAATGAAAAACTGGATCCAGAGGAGCTGAAAAAGAAATTTGACGAAGGCGCGACGATCACGTTCGTCCTCGGAGAGCTGAAAAAGACGGATTTGTTAGGCGTGGAGCTGGCAATTTTAAGCCCGGGCATCCCGACCGATGCACCGTTTGTAGAGATGATTCGTGAAACCGGTATTCCGATCTGGGGCGAGATGCAGCTTGCATATCACTGTGCAAAAGGACGTATGGCAGCCATTACCGGCACGAACGGAAAGACAACGACGACTTCCCTGACCGGCGAGATCATGAAGTCATTCTATGACAGCGTATTTGTAGTTGGAAATATCGGTGAGCCGTTTGCATTCCACGCATTGGAGACAACGGATGAGACCGTAACTGTCGCAGAGGTATCGAGCTTCATGCTGGAGACCATGACTGATTTCCACCCGAATGTAAGCGCTATTTTAAATATTACCCCGGATCATCTGGATCGTCATAAGACGATGGAATGCTACATCGAGACGAAAGAGAGCATTACCAAGAACCAGAAAGAGGGCGATGTCTGCGTCCTGAACTATGAGGATCCGGTACTGCGTGAATTTGGTGAGACTTTAAAAGACATCAAGGTGGTATATTTTTCCAGTCTGCGTACCCTGAAACAAGGTTTCTACCTGAAAGAGGATGAGATTGTATACAACGACGGCGAGAAAGAGACCGTGATTGTCAATATCCACGATCTGAAGCTACTTGGCCGTCATAACCATGAAAATGTTATGGCAGCGGTTGCTATCAGTATGAACATGGGCGTTCCGCTGGAGAAGATCCAGAAGGTGATCAAGGAATTCAAGGCAGTTGAACACCGCATTGAGTTCGTAACCGAGCGTTTTGGTGTCAAATACTACAACGATTCCAAGGGAACCAACCCGGATGCAGCGATGCAGGCGATCAAGGCGATGCCGGGACCGACCTTATTAATCGCAGGCGGATATGATAAGCATTCCGAGTTTGACGAGTGGATCGAGAGCTTTGACGGAAAGGTACGCTATCTGGTGCTGATCGGCCAGACCCGCGACAAGATTGCCGAGTGTGCAAAACGCCACGGCTTCAATGATATCATGTACGCGGAAGATCTGCAGGAGGCTGTACAGGTATGTGCATCCTACGCAAATCCGGGCGATAACGTCCTGCTTTCACCGGCATGTGCAAGCTGGGGGCAGTTCAAGAACTTTGAAGAGCGCGGACGCAAATTCAAAGAGTTTGTGAGAAATTTGTAATTTGTTTTTGAGAATTGCGAAGTGCAAAGCACGCAGCAATTCGGTATTGGCTAATACATTGGGGCTGTCGCAGCCGGCATTTGTCTGCGGCAGCCCTGATTTGAAGGAAAAACTGCCGTTTACAGGCAGAATTTCGAAACTGTAACAACAAAAAGCAGGGGAGTGGAAGTATGCCGGAACCGGGAAAAATTAAAAAGAAAAAACCACATCGGTTTTATGATTACAGTCTGCTGTTTACCATCATTTTCCTGACGGTATTCGGACTGATCATGATTTACAGCGCGAGCTCCTATAAGGCGCAGCTTGATTACGGCAATCCGGGATATTTTATGCTTCGTCAGGCGGGCATCGCGGGTGTCAGCTTTGTTGCGATGTATATCGTCTCCAAGATAGATTATCACTGGTTTGCGCGGTTTGCGATGCTGGGATATATCGTTTCATACGTGACGCTGCTTCTGACGCGTTTTACACCTCTGGGCGTGGCATCGCATGGTAAGAAGCGCTGGCTGCGCCTAGGACCGCTCCAGTTCCAGCCGACCGAGATTGTCAAGATTTCCCTGATTCTGCTTCTGGCGGTTCTGATTGCCAATCTGGGCGTGCGGATCAACCAGCTGCGGGCAGTCGGATTTATCGTGGCGCTGTCGGCGCCGCTGGCACTTTTAGTTACGGCGAACAACTTAAGTTCTGGTATCATCATCTGCGGCATCGTGTTTGTGATGCTGTTTGTGGCGTGCAAGATCAAATGGCCGTTTTTTCTCTGCATCGGAGGCGGCGTTGGACTTCTGGCGGTCGCCCCCTATATAGGGCATTTGCTGGTAAAGCTCCATATCCTGAAGGATTATCAGCTGGGACGAATCAATGTCTGGGTCAACCCGGTGCAGTATGCACGTTCCGGCGGTTATCAGGTGCTCCAGGGTCTGTATGCGATCGGTTCCGGCGGTCTGTTTGGAAAGGGACTGGGCGAGAGTCTCCAGAAGCTCGGTTTCGTGCCGGAGGCGCAGAATGATATGATTTTTTCGATTATCTGTGAGGAATTAGGTCTGTTTGGCGCGATTTCGGTCATTCTGATTTTCATGTTTATGATTTACCGCTTCATGGTAATTGCTGGAAATGCACCGGATCTGATGGGTGCGATGATCGTGATCGGCGTGATGGCACACATCGCGATTCAGGTTATCTTAAATATCGCGGTTGTTACGAATACGATCCCGAACACGGGTGTTACGCTGCCGTTTATCAGTTACGGAGGTACGTCCGTCATGTTCCTGATGCTGGAGATGGGGATGGTGTTAAGCGTCTCGAACCAAATTAAGCTGGAGCAGTAGGAATATTTGGCGGAGTTACATATTTACTTCGGGAAATGTAGAAAATGAGAACCATTTTCTCTCGTTGGCATATAATAATACATAGATGCCGGTGGGAGGGGATTGTTTGGCTTTCATCGAGATTCACGGACCGTGCCGGATTCAGGGCGGACTCACGGTGCAGGGGTCGAAAAATGCAGTTTTGCCGATGATGGCGGCGTCAGTGTTAAACCGCGGAATTACCGTGCTTGAAAATGTCCCCAGAATACAGGATGTGTTCTGTATGATGGGGATTCTTGATTCTCTGGGATGCCGGTGTGCGTTGCACGGAAACCGTCTGGAAATCGATACTTCGAAGATGAATGGCTGGCGGATCGAGCAGAAAGCGATGGGGAAAATGCGCTCGTCCATTATGCTTTTGGGAGCGCTCCTGGGACGCTTTTGCGAGGCGGGTGTCTACAGCCCCGGCGGATGTATGATCGGAAAACGTCCAATCGACTGGCATTTGCGGGCACTCCGTGCGCTGGGCGCGGAAATACAGGAACCGGAGTCGGACGGCTTCCTGCATGCACAGACAACGGGACTTCGCGGGGCAGAGATTATTTTTCCGTTCCCGAGTGTCGGCGCGGTGGAAAATGCCCTGTTTGCCGCTGTGGCAGCGGTGGGGCGGACGGTTCTGCGGGGATGCGCGCGGGAACCGGAGATTGGACAGCTGTGCCATTTCCTAAATGGTATGGGGGCATCGATCCGGGGGATCGGGACGGATGCGCTGATCATAGAAGGCGGATTGCCGCTTCATGACAGCCGGTTTGTGATCGGCGGCGACCGGATCGTAGCCGGGACCTATCTTCTTGCCGCTGCGTCCTGCAGCGGTGAGGTGATCGTGGACGGCGTGCAGACACAGGAGCTGCGTGCATTGACCGGGGTGCTGGAGCATATGGGCGTTTCGCTTTATCAGGAACCGGAACTTATATATGTACACAGCGGACAGCGCCTGCGGGCGGTATCGGTGAAAACCGGACCGTATCCGGCGTTTCCGACCGATCTGCAGCCGTTTTTGATGGCGGCGCTGTCACGGGCAGATGGAACCAGTATGCTGCGGGAGACGGTATTTGAAAACCGGTTTGGCACAGCGGCGGAGCTTCAAAAAATGGGGGCGAACATCGAATGTAGCGGGAACATTGCCCGGATTGACGGAGTGGAAACCTTGCGGGGAGCTTTGGTGCGTGCCCGCGATCTGCGGGGCGGCGCAGCCCTGACGGTGGCAGCCCTGGGGGCGGACGGATGGACCAGAGTATCAGAATGTGAACATATTGAGCGGGGATATGAAGATATTTGCCGGGACTTGCGGGCATTAGGAGCAGAGATCCGGCGCCGGGAGGATGATGGAGATAGAGAAGATACAGATTGAAAAAAAGACAGAGGAAAAGGTATGGCGCCGCCGTGGAAAAAAACATATCTGGATCACGGCGGCAGCACTTCTTGTGGCAGCCGCGTTTTTTGTCGGTCTGTCGCTGCTTCAGATTAATACAATCCATGTCAGTGGAAACCGGCAATATACGGCAGAGCAGATAGAGGCGTCTATTTTCGATTCGCGGCTGAGCCGGAATCCGGTGTTCTGCTATATGCAGTACCGCTTCCGGCCGCACAAGTCAATTCCGTTCGTGCAGGATTACAAGCTGGTGTTCCGCAGCCCGTCGGACGTGGAGGTGATCGTCTACGAGAAGAGTGTGGTTGGTTACGTTTCCTACATGAACAGCCGGATGTATTTTGACAAGGACGGCATCATTGTGGAGAGCACAAGCGAGACATTGCCGGGTGTGCCGAAGATTGCCGGACTTTCCTTTGGACATATCGTGCTGCATCAGCCGCTGCCGGTCGAGGATATCAGCGTTTTCAACGAGATTCTGAACCTGACGCAGGTACTGTCGGTCAACGAGGTTGCGGTGGACGAGATCCGTTTTAATAAGGAAAAGGAAGCGACGCTTCAAATCAGGAGCTTGAAGGTTGAGCTGGGAAGCAACAGTGAGATGAACGGGAAACTTTCGGAGCTGACGGATATTCTGCGGGATTATCCGGATCTGTCCGGAACCCTCTATCTGGACAGCTACGATGAATCGAATGCAAATCCGATGTACCGGTTTGATAAAAACTAGGAAGAATCGGCATAATCCGTTACTGGCACGTATGTGTGAACAGTAACATTGTGACTGGTTTATTGAAAATTTATAAAAGAAACGATTGATTTTTTGCTGAAAATCAAATATAGTATTAGGTAGGCTAGATTTAAAAGACCCTAATTTTAGTATAAAGATGATAAAACCGGAACAGATGGGAAAATGAAGGAGGAAGTATCTTGTTAGAGATAAAGATAAATGAAGCAGAGAACTCTGCCAGAATTATAGTAGTAGGTGTCGGCGGAGCCGGTAACAACGCTGTCAACCGTATGATCGATGAAGATATTGCCGGTGTAGAATTTATCGGTATCAATACAGATAAGCAGGCACTGCAGTTCTGCAAGGCGTCCACAGCTATGCAGATTGGTGAGAAGCTGACCAAGGGACTTGGTGCAGGCGCAAAGCCGGAGATCGGTGAGAAAGCAGCTGAGGAAAGCCAGGAAGAGCTGGCACAGGCTCTCAAGGGTGCAGATATGGTATTCGTTACCGCAGGTATGGGCGGCGGTACCGGTACAGGTGCAGCTCCGGTTATTGCACGTATCGCAAAAGATATGGGCATCCTGACGGTCGGCGTTGTCACAAAGCCGTTCCGTTTCGAGGCAAAGACCCGTATGAGCAATGCGCTCAATGGTATCGAAAAACTGAAAGCAGCTGTCGATACTCTGATCGTTATCCCGAATGATAAACTTCTTGAGATCGTAGACCGCCGTACCACGATGCCGGATGCACTGAAGAAAGCAGATGAGGTTCTTCAGCAGGCAGTACAGGGTATTACCGACCTGATCAATGTTCCGGGTCTTATCAATCTTGACTTTGCAGATGTTCAGACCGTTATGGTGGACAAGGGTATCGCTCATATCGGTATCGGTCATGCGAAGGGTGATGACAAAGCACTTGAGGCTGTTAAGCAGGCTGTATCCAGCCCGCTGCTTGAGACAACCATCGAGGGTGCAAGCCACGTTATCATCAATATTTCCGGCGATATCAGCCTGATCGAGGCAAATGACGCAGCCAGCTATGTACAGGAGCTTGCAGGCGACGATGCCAATATCATCTTCGGTGCGATGTACGATGAGAATGCACAGGATGAGGCGACGATCACTGTTATTGCGACTGGACTGGATTCCCACGGTGTGAACACACCGGTCGCAAAAGCGATGACTGAGTTCAAGACTCCGTTCAAGGCAAAGACGACTGGCAATACATACGCTCAGCCGGCAGCACAGACTGCAGCGGCAGCGCAGCCGACCTACAAGGCACCGACCTTCCGTGCACCATCTGCAGCAGCACCGGCACAGCCAGTCGCTCCGAAGGAAGCACCGCAGTCGGCACCGGCACAGCCGTTCCGCCCGATGCGCCAGGAAACACAGATCAATATTCCGGATTTTCTGAGAAATAAGAAATAATATAAGAGTGAGAGATGAACTGCTCTTGCTTTAGCAAAAATACAAAATATATACAGAAGCAGTTGTTTTTGGAAGAGACACGCATTAGAAGTAAAAATTTCTGATGCGTGTTTTTTTGTGTAATAGGAAATTCCTTGGAATCCCCTATTACACAAAAAGGCACATTCTTTTTTATCGTCGATTCAGACCTTCGACTTATGTCGAATCTATTCAAATTTTACGTTTTTCCCCCGATTTTTGGCGATCAAAACAGGCGTTTTGCACCCTCGGTTTGACAAATTTTGCGGAACTTTTTTCTTATAATATCCCGTGTCGGACAGAAAGGTGGGAAGAGACAGTGACCTATCGTGTGTATGCGGATGTCATCCTGCTGCAAAATCTGGCAGCGGATTTCCTGCTTCTGTCGGTGGTGAAGAATTGCCTGCGTCTGCCGGAACGCCGGTATGGGCGGTTGGCAGGGAGTCTTCTGGGAGCCGTGTATGCGTTAGGAATGGTGTTAGCTCCGGTTCCGCTGGGATATGCCGGGCGGATGCTCCTAAGCGCCACGATGAGCGTGCTGATGGCATGGACGGCATTTTCCATCCGTAGGAAGTCGGAGGCGGCAGAAGCTGCGATCGGGCTTTACATAGCATCTATGCTGGCGGCTGGCTGCATGGAACTGGTTCAGCCGCTTGGAATACGGGCGAATCTTCTGTTCTGGCTGTTTACCGCGGGGGGCAGTTTTCTGATTCCATCTGCGGTGTGGCGGTTTGGTATGCAGCGGTGTATGAAGCTGGAACACCAGTACGCGGTAACGCTTTTTAACAAAGGCAGGGAGCGGCATGTGCAGGCGATTCTCGACACAGGCAACCATCTGACGATGCCGCTTTCGGGGCGTCCGGTGCAGGTGCTGGATGCGTGTGCGGCAGAGAGATTTTTTTCCTGGGAGGACGGTGTCCAATACATCCCATTTCGGAGTGTCGGAAAGGGCGGCGGCGTGATTCCGGCATATCAGGCGGAGCGGATGGAAGTGTCCGGTCAGGGCGGTATGCGGGTGATTGAGAAGCCGTGGATTGCCATTTCACAGGAGGCGCTGTCGCAGAAGGGCGAGTATCAGATGCTGCTCAATGAAAAATATTGGTTGTGAAGAAAACCATGCAGACAATCGAACCATAGCGAACAACATAAGGGGGAAAGCGTATGTTTATAAAAGTTTCAGTTCCAGGTCAGTTTCGTTTAAAAATGATGCCGTCGTTCCGGTCATTTCTGATGCACCGGGACGGGGAAGTTCATTATATCGGGGGAACCGATATCCTTCCGGCACCGTTTGACAGTGTGCGGGAGGCGGAGGTTTTAAGAAAATTTGGAACCAGTGAGGATAAAGAGGCGCGTTCGGCGCTGATCGAACACAACCTGCGCCTGGTGGTCTACATAGCAAGAAAGTTTGACAACACCAGCGTGGGCGTGGAAGATCTGATTTCGATCGGGACGATCGGTCTCATCAAGGCGATCAACACGTTTGACGTGGATAAAAATATTAAGCTGGCGACCTATGCATCCCGTTGTATTGAAAATGAGATTCTGATGTATCTCCGGAGAAATAATAAGACGAAGCTCGAGGTTTCGATCGATGAGCCGTTGAATGTGGACTGGGATGGAAATGAATTGCTTCTGTCGGATATTTTGGGAACGGATGAGGATATTATTTACCGGGATCTGGAGGATGAGACAGAGCGGAAACTGTTGAATGCGGCGATCGACCGCCTGAATCCGCGGGAACAGAAAATCGTGAAGCTGCGCTTTGGTCTGGGGAGAGAGCAGGAAGATGAAATGACCCAGAAGGAGGTTGCCGACCTTCTGGGTATCTCGCAGTCATACATATCGAGGCTGGAAAAGAAGATTATGAAACGCCTCAAGAAAGAAATTTCGCAGCAATGCGGTCTATACACCAGCCGATAAGTGCTGGAAGAAACAGACCGATCAGGATGTAAAACGGACCCATTTCATAGCGGAAGGAGACCGGGAAGTTGGAGAGCGTTTCCGGTATTTCCTTCAAAATGAAGCGGGCATAGGCAAAATCGATCAGCTTGAACAGCGTGAAATGAATCGCCATAATGTCAAAGGAATGGCGTCCTAAAAAGGCAAGGACCTTTGCCAGCGGTCTGATGCGCTCGGACAGGTCGGAGAGCGAAAGAACGAAGTAAATTCCAATGATGGAGATCGGATAAAATAAGACGCCCGGAATGTGCATGCTTGCCAGATCGATGAAAATGTGAAGCTTTGTGTTTGTCAGGTGCAGAAGCAGGGCGCTTATCAGGCAGCCGTACCAGACCGTATAGTGGCGGAAATTGGAGAAAAACTGCTGCATCAGCCAGGCGATGAGATAGACCGGAACAACGAGCAGCGCCGCCTGCAGATTGTAAGGGAGCGGGCAGCTTCTCATATTTAAGAAGACACCGGCAAGGCCAATCAGGATGCATGCAAATGCACATACAGGAAGCTTGACATTATCTTTCCGGGTAAAGCGGGCAGCTGCGCGTCCAAACCAGACGCATCCGGCAAAGAGTCCGGAGGACACCAGCCAGACCGGCAGAAACCAGAGGGCACCCTGAACCTGTTCCGGTGAGTTGAAGGAAAGACTGCTCATCCATGCCGTAAGCATTCTGGTATGGTTGTAAAGTTCCTGTCCCGCATAGAGCCTGTGCGTCACAAAAAAGTTGTGGAGCAGGACAAAAAACAGCGTGTAGAACATATACCTGGGCCATGCACCGGCGAGACGGGAGCCGAAGTAGAGAAACGGCGTATCCCCGTATTTCGTTTCATTATAAAAATAGCCTGTGATAAAGAAAAACAGCGCCAGGTGGAACAGATAGACGAACGCACCGGCGAAATATCCGGTATGCCCCAGCACGATCGCAATAATGCCCCATCCCTTTACGATATCCCAGTAGAGGGAACGGGCTTTTTTTTGTGTGTTCATGAATGGATCTCCTTGTGGTTGAATTCTATTTTCTATAAATAATATTGATCGTAAAACCCCTGAAAATATATTTTACTATGGAACGGCAGAAAAGGCAAGAAATTGGAATGAGTGAAAACGGTTCTCATTTGTCCGGGTATAAATGAGCTTTGAATTGTCCATTCTAATGTATAGGTGACAAAACAAAAATCAAAACGATTCAACCGTTTGCGTTGATCGTCCATCATACGGAGGGAATGGAAATGCCGGTCTATAAAGTGGAAATCTGCGGGGTCAATACATCCAAGCTGCCTCTTTTAAGTAATGAGGAGAAAGAAGAACTGTTTCGCCGGATTCTAAAGGGCGATCGGGAGGCAAGAGAACAGTATATCAAGGGGAATCTGCGGCTGGTGCTCAGTGTAATACAGCGCTTTTCGGGCAGCCGGGAAAATGTGGACGATCTGTTCCAGATTGGCTGTATCGGCCTCATCAAGGCGATTGATAATTTTGATATTACCCAGAATGTCCGTTTTTCGACGTATGCGGTTCCGATGATCCTGGGGGAGGTGAAACGGTATTTGAGGGATAACAATTCAATCCGGGTCAGCCGGTCGCTCCGCGATACGGCATACAAAGCGATCTATACCCGTGAAAATCTGCTGAAAAAGCAGTCAAAGGAGCCGACACTCTGCGAGATTGCCAAAGAATTGGGAGTCAGCAAAGAGGAGATTGCGTATGCGCTCGATGCTATCCAGAGCCCGGTCAGCCTGTACGAACCGGTCTATACGGACGGCGGCGATCCGCTCTACGTGATGGATCAGCTCAGTGACAAGAAAAATTCAGAGGAACATTGGGTCGAGGATCTGTCGCTGGGGGAGGCGATGCAGCGCCTGCCGGACCGGGAACGCCGCATTATTGATATGCGCTTTTTTGAGGGAAAGACCCAGACAGAGGTTGCCGAAGAAATCCATATTTCGCAGGCGCAGGTGTCACGGCTGGAGAAGAGTGCGTTAAAAAGCATGAAGCATTATTTGAGCTGAATGTTGATAGGGATTGTGTTATAGGGATTGTGTGAGATTCTTCTGATTGATTGTTTGGCGGCTCTGTGTTAAAATATAGGAGATATAGTCTGCAAAAAGAATCTGAAAATCAAGCAGATGACTGTTATCTGAACTGGGGTTGAGCGGAGTATTCCATCTGATATAGTGATAAAGGCAGCTTGGCGATGCGACACTCAGGCAGTCATGGACAGCAGACAGAGTAGAAAAGACAGGCGCAGGCGGATTGAGCCTCGCGCATGATAAAATGTACTCTCGGAGTCTTTTCTGCACTCGCTTTTGTGGCTGATTTTCCGCCAGCCGTACCCGAATTTCATCAACGTACGCACCGCGTACGCCTCAGAAATTTGGGCACAGCTGACAAAAAATCATCTCACAAAATCAAGCACAGAAAGATTCCGAGAGTACATTAAAAAGAGCCGGAGGAATTCAAATGGAGAAATTACGTAAGCTGATGAAAGAACATCAGGATAAAGCAGATAAAAAAGTGATGGGAGAGGTTCTGGAGCTGCTTCAGAGAGAGCCGGGACTGTTTGTTGTGACTGTCCATGCGACGAAAAACTTCTTCCTGGGTGCAGAGAACGGCAAGGCGGCTGCTTTCCTTTACACCAGCCGCGAGTATGCAGATGAGTTCGTGAAAGGGCTGGAGATGGTCGGTGTAGAGACGAAGGTACTGGAGATCCGCCCATTACAGCGTATTTCCTTTTTCAACGACCTCTACCGCAGCGGTTTTGAGGCAGTTGTGATCGACAAGGGACAGGAAAATCATATGTCCATGTCGCTGTTCAGCATCATCGAGAAACCAAAGGATACATCCGAGATCGTGATGAACCCGTCCCTGGTCCGTTCTGCAAATCAGTTCTATCAGGCACTGGTACAGCACCAGGCATTCCCACAGATGCAGGATCTGATGTGCAAAGAGCTTTACGGTGCGCGTCTGCTGGTTCCGGTTGCTGACCCGCAGAAGACGACGGCAGTACCGGTTCTGACCACCGGAAAGGGTGTACGCTATTACCCGGCATTTACGGATTTAGTAGAATTTGGCAAATTTGACCGTAAACATCAGTTTGGAGCAATGGAAGTCCGCTTCCGCGATCTGAAAAAATATCTGGATTACGTGAATGGAATCGTGGTAAATCCGTTTGGATTTGCACTCCGTCTGGACGGCGAGAAGCTGGATCGGATTGAGAAAGAGAATATGAAGCTGAAGGTTGTAAAATAAATGCTGCTGTGACCGTGACCGGTAATGAATAGATGTCAGCATAATAAACTGTGATAAAAAGGCTGTCTCCCATCAGAATGTATCATATAGATACATCTGCCGAGAGACAGCCTTTTTGATTATTCGGTTCTTCTGTTTTTTTCATATAAATGTAGTAATCCCTTCATCAACAGCGCCCCATCATACGTGATCGTATGCGAACAGAGCGGCAGGACAATCTTGGAGATGCCGCCGGTGGCGATGATGGAAGTTTTCTCTCCGAGTTCTTCCTCGATGCGATCCAGCATACCGTCGATCATCGCGGCATTGCCAAATATGACGCCGCTTCTCATGCAGTCTATGGTATTTTTGCCAATGACACGGCGCGGCGTATCGAGGCTGATGCGCGGCAGCTGGGCAGTGCTGGCGCTCATGCTGTCGAGGGAAACGCGAAGTCCCGGCAGGATCGCGCCGCCGACATAGCGTCCGTTTTTGTCGATGACAGACATGGTCGTAGCGGTTCCCATTTCGATGATGATGATTGGCGGTTCATGCTCTGCAAGGGCACCGACTGCGTTTACGATCATATCGCTGCCGACGGATTTCGGGTTGTCCATCAGGATGTTTAAGCCGGTTTTCATGCCGGAACCGACCAGCATTGCGTTTAGTCCCGTTATTTTACGGATGGCGGCAAGAATCGTCCGGTTAAGCGGCGGAACGACCGAGGAGACGATCGCACCATCAAGCTGATCTGGGGCGATATGGTAAATTTCAAGAATACTTTTCAGCGCCACGGCATATTCCAGATTCGGTTTTCCGATGGTGGTCGTGATGCGTTCTACAAAATACGTTTTTTTTGCGTCGATCACGCCGATAATAATGTTGGTGTTTCCAACGTCGATAGCTAGAATCATAAAATAACTCCTTTATATCTCCTGCATCTCTACAATAATCAACATCTCTTATAAAATGTTGATTGTATAGTTATCGCAACGGTTTCATATGTTCAACTGTTACTATTTATTATATATCCACGTTAATAGTATGATTATATGTTTTTTAAAGAAAAGGATCAAGAAGAAGATGAAAAATGTTTTTAAGATCTGTTACCGATCGCGCGTGAGTGAACCGTAACTTGGACTTGCGTATTCGTTTAAAATAATATAGAATAAATACGTTTAGACAAAGTTGAAGAATGGTAGTAAGTTTGGAGGAAGATTTTTTTGGAAAATATAGCGGAGCAGATCAAAAAACGGCGTACATTCGCCATTATTTCCCACCCGGATGCTGGTAAGACAACCCTGACGGAGAAGTTTCTTCTCTACGGAGGCGCGATCAACCTGGCTGGTACGGTCAAGGGAAGAAAAGCGGCCAAGCACGCGGTTTCTGACTGGATGGAGATAGAGAAGGAGAGAGGTATTTCGGTTACCTCTTCCGTATTACAGTTTAATTATGAGGGATTTTGCATCAATATCCTGGATACACCGGGACATCAGGATTTCTCGGAGGATACCTACCGTACTCTGATGGCAGCCGATTCGGCGGTCATGGTCATCGATGGTTCTAAGGGTGTCGAGGCGCAGACGATCAAGCTTTTCAAGGTTTGCGTTATGCGCCACATCCCGATTTTTACCTTTATCAACAAGATGGACCGCGAGGCGCGCGATCCGTTTGAGTTGATGGATGAGATCGAGAGCGTGCTCGGTATCCGTACCTGTCCGGTCAACTGGCCGATCGGCTGCGGTAAGAATTTTAAGGGCGTGTATGACCGTGCCACAAAGAAGATCACAACTTTCACAGCAGCAATGGGCGGACAGAAGGAGGTCGCATCTCAGGAGTTCTCGTTAGAGGGCGATGAGGTTAACTCCATCATCGGTCCAGACTACCATCGGCAGCTGATGGATGATATCGAGCTTCTGGACGGCGCATGCGATGAGCTGGATATGGAGCGTGTCAGCCGAGGAAATTTATCCCCGGTATTCTTTGGTTCGGCGCTGACAAACTTTGGTGTAGAGACATTCCTGGAGCATTTCCTGAAAATGACAACCTCGCCGCTGCCGAGAAATACGACAACCGGCATGGTGGATCCGTTCTCTCCGAATTTCAGCGCGTTTGTCTTCAAGATTCAGGCAAATATGAACAAGGCGCACCGCGACCGTATCGCATTTATGCGTATCTGTTCCGGCAAATTTGAGGCAGGCATGGAAGTAACGCATGTGCAGGGCGGACGCAAGATCCGTCTCTCCCAGCCACAGCAGATGATGGCGCAGGATCGAAAGATCGTCGAGGAGGCATATGCGGGCGATATCATCGGTGTATTCGATCCGGGTATTTTCTCGATCGGTGATACACTCTGTACAGGTGAAAAGGTAGAATTTGAAGGCATTCCTACGTTCGCACCGGAACATTTTGCACGCGTGCGCCAGATGGACACGATGAAGCGCAAGCAGTTCATCAAGGGCATCAGCCAGATCGCCCAGGAAGGTGCGATCCAGATCTTCCAGGAGTTCAACACAGGTATGGAAGAGATCATCGTCGGCGTAGTCGGCGTCCTCCAGTTCGAGGTACTGACCTACCGTCTGGAAAATGAGTACAATGTAGAAGTCAAGCTGGAAAAGCTTCCATACGAGTACATCCGCTGGGTAGAAAACGCTGACGAAATCGACGTTGCCAAGATTCAGGGAACTTCGGATATGAAGCGGATCAAAGACCTCAAAGACAATCCACTGCTTCTGTTTGTCAACAGCTGGAGTGTGGGAATGGTGGAAGAGCGGAATCCGAAGCTTAAGTTAAGCGAGTTTGGGCGTAACTAAAGCCATGTAGCGGAAAGCACCGTTTCAGCGAATGGAAAATTTATTTTTCAGGCGCTGAAAGGGGGATTTCTGCTATACGGCGCAGCCGGACAGGGGTGCGAAACCGCAGGTTTTGCACCTCTGGGCATGGTAAAACAAGAGAGAGTCCCTATCGCACCACTGGGCATGGTGAAACAAGAGAGAGTCCCCATCGTCCCATCTGGGCATGGCGAGACCATAAAAAAAGAAAAGGAGACATTTCATATGAGCAGAGTAGATGTAGTACGTGCAGCCATGGTAGAAGCCATGAAAGCAAAAGACAAAGCAAGAAAAGATTCCTTATCCATGCTGTTATCCGCACTGAAAAATGCGGAGATCGACAAGCGTTCTCCGCTGACTGAGGAAGAGGCGGACGCAGTTGTAAAGAAAGAGATCAAGCAGACGAAGGAGACTCTGGAACTGGCTCCGGCAGATCGTGCGGATATCCGCGAGGAGGCACAGGCACGTCTGGCAGTTTATCAGGAATTTGCACCGGAGGATCTGACCGAAGAGCAGATCGCAGAGGTGATCAAAAGTGTTCTGGCAGAGCTTGGCATTGAAAATCCGGCACCGTCTGACAAGGGCAAAATCATGAAAACCTTGATGCCGAAGGTAAAGGGCAAGGCAGACGGAAAGGTAGTGAACCAGGTACTGGCTGGAATTCTGTCCAAATAATAACCGAAGGAAAAGAACGAGGCGGAAGATTTATGTATAAAAAGAAAATAGAGCAGTATATCGAGGCGCACAAGCAGGAGATGTTAGATGACATCTGCACGCTGTGCAGCATCAACAGCGAGCGTTCGGCATACCAGGAGGGCGATCCGTTCGGAGAAGGTCCGAGCCGGGCACTGGCACAGGCACTCAAAATGGCGGAAGAGTATGGATTTTCCATCAACAATTACGATAATTATGTAGGAACCGCCGATTTAAACGACGGTGAACACCAGCTGGATATTCTGGCACACCTGGATGTTGTCCCGGCAGGCGAGGGCTGGACTGTGACACAGCCGTTTGAACCGATTGTAAAAGACGGCAAACTGTACGGACGCGGCACGGCGGATGACAAGGGACCGGCGATAGCAGCCCTGTATGCGATGCGTGCGGTCAAAGAACTGGGAATCCCGGTGACAAAAAATGTCCGCCTGATTCTGGGAACAGATGAGGAGTGCGGCAGCAGCGATATTGAACATTATTATAAAGTGGAGAAGGAAGCACCGATGACATTTTCCCCGGATGCTTCGTTCCCGGTTATCAATATCGAAAAAGGACGTTTCCCGGGGCATGTGACAGCTTCTTTTGAGGTATCGACGGAGAAAGAGCGGATCCTGTCCATTGAGGCTGGCATCAAAATCAATGTTGTTCCGGGCAAGGCGCATGCGACCATTGCAGGATTGACCGAGGAAGAGGTGTGTCCGGTGGCAGAGGGTGTGACGAAGGAGACCGGCGTACAGTTTGAGCTTCAGGCAGAGGAAGATGCGATCGTGATCACCGCAGTCGGTGAGGGCGCACACGCCTCGACACCAGAGGAAGGCAAAAATGCGCTGGCATCCCTGCTTCTGCTTCTGGATCGCCTGCCATTTGCATCCTGCGGACAGACGAAGCTGATTCACAGCCTGACTGAGTGCTTCCCGTGGAATGATACCGAGGGCAAGGCGCTTGGCGTGGCGATGCAGGCAGAAGGATCCGGAGCGCTGTCTCTGGCATTCACGATGCTTACGATGACGGAGACACGGATGGAAGCGTACTTTGACGGACGTTTCCCGATCGGCGGCAATGATGACAACCTGTTGAAACCGGTGGAGGCAAAACTTGCGTCCCACGGCATGAAGTTAGAGTCCCCGCAGCTGCGAGAACCGCATTTTGTAGACGGCAATTCCGAGTTTGTCAGAACACTTCTGAATGCTTATGAGCTTTATACCGGCAACAAGGGCGAGTGCAACTACACCGGCGGCGGCACATATGTGCATGACCTGAAAAACGGCGTTGCATTTGGCGCGTCGATGCCGGGCGTGGACAACCGTATGCATGGGGCGGATGAATTTGCCTATGTGAGTGATCTGGTGGCAAGCGCGAAGATTTTTGCACAGGTGATTGCGGATTTGTGTAAGTAACAGAAAATTTCGTTTTTTCCTCCGTAAGAATTAAAGAAACCTTAATTGATTCGCCGCAGGTTCTATGTTAGACTGAAATCCACAACCGAGAGGTACTGTGCATGTTTGAAGACAGCTGCAGGAACTCCGGCGAGAGGGAAAGGAGAGAACGATTATGAAAAAATCATTCCATACAGTTAAAAAGGCAGGGATTCTGACGGCGGCAGCGGTTCTGGGAACAGCGGCACTGGCGGGATGCGGCAGTAAGGCAGATACAACAGAGAGTGCAGCGGCAAGCGAGGAAGCAACCGAAGCGACCGGAGAGGCAGAAGCATCGGATGCACAGCTTGTCATCGCAGGTGGAGACAGCGCCGGACTGATCGCGGCGGTTCAGGCGGCAGCCGAGGGCATGGATCCGTCGAAGATCCTGATTCTGGCACCGGGCGAAGAGCTGGCGGCAGATATGACGGAGATGGCACCGTATGTTAATGCAGCCGATACGGATGAGCAGTTCCAGGCGAATCTTACGGATGATTTTGAGATTTATCTGTCCGATATTATGACGGCAGGAAATAATACGAACAATTCGGATATGGCGGCATATGTATCGGAGAACAGCGAAGAGGCGAAAGACTGGCTTGCCGACACACTGGGAATGGAGTATGGCGATCTGGCACAGGAGGCAGGTTCCTCGGTGGCCCGCAGTTTCCCGGCAAAAGAGGGAAATCTGAACGAGCTTGCACAGGAAGCGCTGCTTAAAAAAGTCGAAGAGCTGAAGATTCCGGTTGAATATAAGGCAGAATTAAAGAGCGTCGCTTACGATGAAGAAGGTGCGCTTGACCGCATCACTGTGACGGTGGACGGCAAGGATCAGGAGATTGACTGCCTGGCACTGGTAGCGACCGATGTCTCCCTGATTCCGGTTTTTGAGGAATCTCAGGTATATGAGGCAGATGGAAAGGCAGCTGCCTTGGTTGTCAGCAACAATGCGGAACAGCTAAACAAAGATAGCGGCGAGCTGATCAATGGTCTTTATGCAGCAGGTCCGATCCTGTCAGCGGCAGTAGACGGTGAAGGTGTGCTCTCCGGCAATGAGTTGACCGAGGCGGTTGTGTTTGGTTCGACTGCAGGAACAGAAGCAGCGGTTTATGTTTCGGATAACCAGTAAAAGCTAAGCTGGTTCATATGTAATGCCATTTCTAAAAAATCAGATGATGCAGACGAAATAAATAGAAATTAAATAGGAACCTTTAAGAAGAAGGTTCAAGCAAGAAGCGGGTAAAAGCAAAAAAACTTTTACCCGCTTTTAGTATTTTACAGAAAACAGCACGGAACTGATTTGCAAAAATAAAATTATTTTTATTGTGGAGACAATATATAAAAAAGTAAGTCAGAACTAACTCTGTATCACTGAATTATTATAACTTATTCGCAATTCGATATATTTGTTTATAATAATCTGGCTTTTTGATACTATGTAGTCAAACCTCATGAGGAACACGAGAAATAAAAAACCATTACATAAGGGGGTATTACATGGTGGAGAAAACTAAAAATGGGGCGGAGAAAAAAGGAACTCCGTTGTACGTGAAAATATTCATTGCATTGTTTGCAGGTATCGCGTTTGGTTACGTCTTAAATTTTATGGGCGGCGTGGAGAATGAGATCATTAACGGATATGTCCTTCCGTTCTTCCAGTTCATTGGAGATTTGTTTATCAAGTTGATCAAGATGATTGTCGTCCCGCTGGTGTTCTTCTGTATCATCGACGCGGCACTTTCGCTGGGCGATATCAAGAAACTTCGAAGCATCGGCGTTAAAACCATCATCTGGTTTTTAGCAACTGGCGGTATTTCAGCAACCATCGGTCTGATACTTGCCAATATCATCAAACCGGGACGTGGCTTGCAGCTGGGAACGGCAGAGACAGCAATGGAGGTGAAAGAACTTCCGGGTATCTACCAGACACTGCTCGACTTAATTCCGTCCAACCCATTTCAGGCACTGACAAGCGGCGAGATGATGCAGATTATCGTCTTTTCCCTGTTTCTTGGATTTGCCATCATCAGCATTGGCAAGGAAGCACAGCAGTTATGTGACATCATCAGCCTTTGTTCACGGACGATGTTTAAGGTTATCGACATGATTCTTGGAATCATCCCTTACGGCGTATTCAGTTTGATGACTGTAGCACTTGCAAAATATGGCGTTGCCATCTTCGGACCGGTTCTGAAATTCATCTTAACTGATTATCTTGCCTGCATTATCATGAGTACTGTTGGATACAGCATTTTCCTTATCGTGATTGGAAAGGTAAATCCGATGAAGTTCTGGCGCAAAGCGTTTGAACCTTGGATGATCGCATTTAGTACCTGTACTTCTTCAGCAGCTCTTCCGGTATCAATGGAAGTAGCACCGAAGAAGATGGGCGTTCCGAGAGATATTGCGAGTTTCGTACTTCCACTTGGATGTACCGCTCAGATGAACGGAACGTGTGCATACTTTGGTATCGTTGTTCTCTTTGCCGCACAGCTGTACGGCGTAGAGTTAAGTATTCAGCAGCAGATTATGCTGGTTGTACAGGCAACCTTCTTAAGCGTTGGCTGTGCAGCAACTCCGCAGATTGGTCTGGTTATCAGCTTAACCTTGATGACGCAGATGGGACTTCCGCTGGATGCATACGCACTGGTAGCTGGAATCTATCGTATCATCGACCAGATTCACACATCTACTAACTCTGTAGGCGACCTGGTAGCATCTGTCTGCATTTCTCAGATGGAGGGCGAACTGGATCACGAGATTTTCAATCAGGGAGAAGCCAAAAAGGCAGCTTGAGTTTTAGAAAGAGACATCCCGGATTCGTATGAAATGTGAAATATATCTGGGCAGTAGTTATGTATGGAACCCGGAAAGCGGGGAAACGACAAATTTGTGCAGAACGTGAATCAAAGATGGAATATGGAACACCCGGTTCTGAAAAGTCCACGTTTTCCGGATAAAAAGGAAAAAAACAGAAATAATTCCCACTTGCAAAGGTGCAAAAATTTAAGGAAACCAGACAAAACAAGAAAAGGAGATTAAAACTATGAGTGATAACAGAATTATCGAATGTATGGAACGTGCACAGTATCTTCTTGGCAACCTGATGGCTGTTAAACCGGGCGAGGAAGTTTTGATTGTCGTTGACCCTCAAACCGACGAGAGAATGACCCAGGCGATGGCAGCAGCCGCTTTAAACTGCGGCGCTGAGTACGGCGTATACATGATGCCGATTCGTGGAAAAGACAAAGCAACCATCTTCCCGAAATCCCTGGAACTTGGTATGGATGCCTGCGATGTATTTGTCGGCATGACTACTGCATCCGGTGCAGCGATTTACAATAACCACTTAAAAGAGCTCATCAACCAGAAGAAACTCCGTGAGGTTTCCATCTGCTTAAGAAGCATCGATAACTTCACAAGAGGCGGCGCACTGGCAGATTATGAAGCAGTTTATGCAGACGGCGAGAAGCTGCAGGCAATCTGGAGAGGTCATAAGATGGCTCACATCACCACACCGGCTGGTACCGACCTGTACATGGAAATGAATCAGATGGAGCCGATCATCGAGTGCGGTATCGCGAGAAATCCGGGCGATGCAATGGCGTGGTCTGACGGCGAAGTTTCCTTAGGACCGGTTATCGATACAACCCACGGAAAACTGGTAATTGATGGACCTATCTGCTACTACGGCTGCCCGACCACACCGGTTGAGTTAAAGATTGAGAAAGGCCGTATCGTAGAAGTAGTCGGCGGCGACCCGAAGATCTGCAAAGAGATCCGTCGTCAGATTGCAGAAGTCAAAGATTCCGACAACATCGCAGAGATCGGACTTGGTCTGAACCCGGCTTGTATGTTCAACGGAGACTTCGAGGAAGAGAAGAAGGCAAGAGGAACCTGCCACATCGCGATGGGCAACGGCTTCTACTATGGACAGCCGGCACGCTCGACCGTACATATCGACATGGTACAGTATAATCCGACCGTTATCTTCGACGAGGGAACACCAGAAGAGGTTCTGATTGTAAAAGACGGCAAGGTTGTTTGTTTGGGCGACAAATAAAACTATTGCATCCAACTAGACAGTTCACCCCAATTATAACCATATAAATATACCTTACTGTTTTGTATGACGCCAGGAATCCCCGTTCAGCCAGTGTATCGGCTGAACGGGGATTCTTGGTGTTTTTAAGTCTGATTTGGATGTGAAGCACTGCCTCCCGAGCAAGAAAAACAGGTGACATTGAGCTGGTATGGAACTGCGGCTGGATGGTAAGCAAGCCGATGCAGGCGATTATCGTCCTGCTGTACGGCAGTACCTTATTCTACGCAATTTTCAGCGCACTGGGAATGCTTCCAGCAGGATGGTAAACCCCTTATCACGAAATATTTATAACATATTCGCAAATGGGTATATTTGTTTATAAGTGTGTGCGGGTTTGATAGTATATAGTCAAACCTCATGAGGAACAGAAAAACTAAATAAACAGCTATGAAACAGAGAACAATGACAGGCAGATAGCTTAAATCGGCTGGATGCAGAAACTGTCGAATAATAAAAAGTGAGGAGAATGAACTATGAGTGATAACAGAATTATCGAATGTATGGAACGCGCACAGTATCTTCTTGGCAACCTGATGGCTGTAAAACCGGGCGAGGAAGTTTTAATCGTAGTAGACCCGCAGACCGATGAGAGAATGATCCAGGCGATGGCAGCAGCCGCTTTAAACTGTGGCGCTGAGTACGGCGTATACATGATGCCGATTCGTGGAAAAGACAAAGCAACCATCTTCCCGAAATCCCTGGAACTTGGTATGGATGCCTGCGATGTATTTGTCGGCATGACTACTGCATCCGGTGCAGCGATTTACAATAACCACTTAAAAGAGCTCATCAACCAGAAGAAACTCCGTGAGGTTTCCATCTGCTTAAGAAGCATCGATAACTTCACAAGAGGCGGCGCACTGGCAGATTATGAAGCAGTTTATGCAGACGGCGAGAAGCTGCAGGCAATCTGGAGAGGTCATAAGATGGCTCACATCACCACACCGGCTGGTACCGACCTGTACATGGAAATGAATCAGATGGAGCCGATCATCGAGTGCGGTATCGCGAGAAATCCGGGCGATGCAATGGCGTGGTCTGACGGCGAAGTTTCCTTAGGACCGGTTATCGATACAACCCACGGAAAACTGGTAATTGATGGACCTATCTGCTACTACGGCTGCCCGACCACACCGGTTGAGTTAAAGATTGAGAAAGGCCGTATCGTAGAAGTAGTCGGCGGCGACCCGAAGATCTGCAAAGAGATCCGTCGTCAGATTGCAGAAGTCAAAGATTCCGACAACATCGCAGAGATCGGACTTGGTCTGAACCCGGCTTGTATGTTCAACGGAGACTTCGAGGAAGAGAAGAAGGCAAGAGGAACCTGCCACATCGCGATGGGCAACGGCTTCTACTATGGACAGCCGGCACGCTCGACCGTACATATCGACATGGTACAGTACAATCCGACCGTTATCTTCGACGAGGGAACACCGGAAGAGGTTCTGATCGTAAAAGACGGCAAGGTTGTATGCCTGGGTGATAAATAATATGGCTGCATATTAAGAAATATCAAGAACGAATTGTCAATGAAAGACTGCATGAATTGCGGCTGCGATTTCCCCTTGAGCAGCCGCAATATAAAACATCAGGAATTTGTAAAAGCTTAGGAATTGAATAAACCTCCATATTAAAAATGGAAGCTGTGGACGCAGGTTAGCTGCCTTAGATGTGTAGAGCGCAGGCGTTCGCAGCTTCTTTTGAGTGCTGATTCACGCACCTGGAAGTTTTGTAAAATAAGCTGGATTCTGCCTGAAAACGGACGGAAAATACAGTTTATTTGTTTACAGATATAGAAATCTTATGATAAAATAATAACAATAAAAAATAACTGTTAGATATGGCGGTTATATTCGTTTATAGCAGATTTTAGCATAGAGATATGGGAAAGTGGATCAGCCATATTTAAGTGCAGAACCATGGCAGAATTCGTTACGGGTCATGGGTGCAAGAATCGTAACATCATTTAAGCAAAGCAGGATGGAAAATGGACAGGGGGAATTGACAAATGCTGAATGAAATGAAGTACGTGTATGAGGTTTACAAAGAAAAGAGTTTTTCCAAAGCGGCGAAGAAGCTTTTTATCAGCCAGCCAGCACTCAGCAACATGGTGCGGAAGGCAGAGAAAGAGATGGGAGCGCCGATTTTTGATCGCAGTACGATTCCGCTGACGGTGACGAAGGAGGGCGCGTATTACATCCGTACCGTTGAAAAGATTCTTTTTCTGGAACGGAATCTGGAACGGTATTTTCAAGATATTGCGGGGCTTCAGGGCGGCACGCTGGCGCTCGGCGGTGCATCTTATTTCTGCTCGTTTGTGTATCCGGATCTGATTGCCCGTTTTCAGACAAAATATCCGCAGGTTACGATTGACCTAACAGAAGGAAATACGCGGGAGCTGAAAGCAGGGTTGGAAAATGAGTCGCTGGATCTGGTGTTGGAGACGGCGATGGAGAAGGACGATACTTCGATCAAACGGTATTTATTCCGGAAGGAAAATCTGATTCTGGCAGTTCCGGAAAGTTTTCCGGTTAACCGGAAGCTGCAGCCATACCGACTGTCCAGGCAGGAGATTCTGTCCAAGTCCTTTTTAAAACCGGAGGTGGAGGCGGTTCCGTTAAAGGAATTTAAGGATGTGCCGTTTATCACGATGAAACCGGGCAATGATATGTATAAACGAGGCGCGAAAATATGCCGCAACAGCGGTTTTACGATGAAAACTGTGATGATGGTGGATCAGGTGCTGACTTCTTTAAATATCGTCTCCAACGGGGTTGGAGCGATGTTTGTGCGTTCTGATATTGTACAGTGGCGTCCGGAGGACCCGAGGCTGGTCTATTATAAGCTGGACGACCCGCTGTCTGAGCGGGAGATCACATTTTCGGTCAAGCGGGGGCGTTATGTGACGGCGGCGATGCGTGAGTTTATGCGTCTGGCAGGCATCCGGTCGGATGATCCGGACACCGATCCGGTTGCCGGGAGGCAAAAGGAGTAACGGCAATTTCCGAAGACAGGGACTGAATGCGGCGTAAATTCCGAAATGCGGTTGCAAAATCAGTTAATCGTGTAAATTTTATATAATTTTACGTCGATTTAGACTTTACCAGCAGTCTAAAGTATGATAAACTGTAATAATGAGGGTAAATGAGTTGCCGATTAAAGGCGGAAGAATTTCTATTCTGGAGAATTCGCGGGATGCTATGAGAGACAGGAGCAAAGGTGGATTTTATGAAGGAGACAGAGGGGATTTATTTATCCAAGACGATGAGGAATAGGAGGAATGGCGGGCAGGAACATGGAAATCACAGTTGCGAAGACGGCTGGCTTCTGCTTTGGCGTGAAGCGGGCAGTCGAGAAGGTATATGATCAGATAGCGACGTGGAAGAAGCAGATCTATACCTACGGTCCCATCATCCACAATGAAGAGGTGGTGCAGGATCTGGAAGAGAAGGGCGTACAGGTCATCAATTCGAAGGAGGAACTGGAAGCCCTGAAAGAAGGCGTGGTCGTCATCCGTTCCCACGGCGTAGGCAGGGAGATCTATGAACTCCTGGAACGCCAGGGACTGGAGCTTGTGGACGCGACCTGTCCATTTGTCAAAAAGATCCACAAGATTGTCCGGGAACAGTGCGAAGCCGGACGCCGCGTGATTATCGTGGGAAATGAGCACCACCCGGAGGTCGAGGGTATCAAAGGCTGGGGAAATGAGTATACTCTGGCAGTCGAGTCACTGGAGGAATTTGAAAATCTGGCACTCAGACCGGATGAAAAGCTCTGTATCGTGGCGCAGACGACATTTAACTACAATAAATTTCAAGATTTAGTTGAAAAAATTTCAAAAACGTATTATGATATACTTGTTTTAAATACGATTTGCAATGCAACACAGGAGAGACAGGTTGAGGCGAGGCAGATAGCTTCACAGGTGGATGTTATGATTGTTATCGGAGGACGAAACAGTTCTAACACACAAAAGTTGTATGAGATTTGCCGCAGGGAATGTAAACACACTTACTACATTCAGACACTGGAAGATTTCAAGCCTGAGATAACAGGTACTGTGCGCAGCGTAGGTATTACAGCCGGGGCATCGACCCCAAATCAAATTATCGAGGAGGTTCATACTAATGTCAGAATTAAGTTTTGAACAAATGTTTGAAGAATCATCATTCAAGAGATTACGTACAGGAGAGGCTGTTACCGGTCAGGTTATCGGTGTCAAGGAAGACGAAATCATTCTCAGCATCGCTGGAAGCAAATCCGAAGGCATCATCACAAGAAGCGAATTCACCAATGAGCCGGGCGTAGATCTTAGAACCAAAGTTCAGGTCGGCGACGAACTGGAAGCAAAAGTTCTGAAAGTAAACGACGGAGAGGGCATGGCTGCTTTATCTTACAAGAGACTGGCTGCTGATAAGGGTCTGAAACGTCTGAAAGAAGCTTTCGAGAACAAGGAAGTTCTGAAAGAGAAAGTTACACAGGTTATGGAGAAAGGCCTCGTAGTAGAGGTTGAGGGAACCCGTGTATTCATTCCGGCAAGCATGGTTTCTGATACTTATGATAAAGACTTATCCAAGTACGCAGGTCAGGAGATTGAGTTCGTAGTTACCGAGTTCAATCCGAGCGGAAGAAGAAGCCGTATCATCGGCGACCGCAAGCAGATCCTGCTTGAGAAGAAAGCTGCTATGCAGAAAGAATTATTCGAGAAGATCGCTGTTGGTCAGACCGTAGAAGGTGTTGTTAAGAATGTAACTGATTTCGGTGCATTTATCGACCTTGGCGGCGCTGACGGTCTGCTTCACATCTCTGAGATGTCCTGGGGCAGAGTTGAGAACCCGAAGAAGGTTTTCAAAGTAGGCGATAAAGTAAAAGCTCTGATCAAAGATATCAACGGCGAGAAGATCGCTCTGAGCTTAAAGTTCCCGGAGAGCAATCCGTGGGCAAACGCAGCTGAGAAATATGCTGTAGGCAACGTAGTAGAAGGCAAGGTAGCACGTATGACTGATTTCGGCGCATTCGTTGAGCTGGAGCCAGGTGTAGATGCACTTCTTCACGTATCCCAGATTTCCAGAGAGCATGTTGACAAACCATCCGACGTACTGAGCGTAGGACAGGTTATCACTGCTAAGGTAGTTGACTTCAACGAGGCAGACCGCAAGATCAGCCTGAGCATGAAAACTCTTGAGAATCAGGAAGCAGAAGAAAACTAATCAAACGGTTGACGCTAGTTTCTCATCGGGCAGATAGTGCGTCAGACGGAGGATGAAAGAATCATCAGGCTGTCATTTCCACAGGAAGAATGTGGAGGTGGCAGCCGTTTTTGTGATGGCGTGGGGCATGGTATTCTTGATCGGAATGCAGATGGGTATTTCTGGGATTGGAAGAAAGAGCTGGCTGTTTCTGGTGCTGTAGAAAGCTATTTGGTGATTTTATCTCAGTTGAGAAGACTCCCGCCTCTTCAGGTAGTGAGTAATAGCAAATTTGTCTCAGTGGGAGTTGGGTCTCCAACTGAGATAAACGCTCCGCGAGGATGCGCAGTGATTCTGATAGGAATATGTCAGCTTTGCTGACCAGAATCACGCGCCAAGTCTCACGGATGTTCGACTTGAATAAGATAAAAATGAAAACAGGCAGTATGGCGTATGTGATGGAACATAGGTTGTACGGTCTGTTTTTTGCGTGATGAGGAGCGGGATACGGCGTGGTGAAGGGTTGTGGGAGCAGAAAGATGGATTGGAGTGAGTCATAAGGATATTTGGAAAAATATTGACAAAGAAGGTACACTGATATATAATTTAGATACAATATTATATAACATATAATATTAAACAAGAAAAAATATTATATTTTGAATTAGTGAATCTTAGGAGGGATAAGATGGTTTTTAATACAGGAGCTGCGCTTCTGGATGCGATCGTCCTTTCAGTTGTATCAAAATCTGCAGAAGGAACATATGGGTATAAGATCACGCAGGATGTCCGTCAGGCAATCGAAATATCGGAGTCTACGCTTTATCCGGTGTTGCGGCGGCTTCAGAAGGATGACTGCCTGGAAACATATGACCGGGCGATCGACGGCAGAAACCGACGGTATTACAAAATAACGGAGGCGGGACGGATTCAGCTGAATCTTTACCGGGGTGAGTGGAACGTGTATGCAGGAAAAATTTCAGAGATACTGAAAGAGGGATAAGGAGAGGCAGATCATGAAAAAAGAAGCATTTTTAGAGAGGCTGGAAGCGCTCTTGCAGGATATTCCGGAAGAAGAAAAACGGGATGCGATTGACTATTACCGCGATTATCTGGAGGAAGCGGGACCGGAGAAGGAAGAAGAGGTACTTGCAGAATTTCAGAGTCCGGAGCATATTGCCGAGGTAATCCGGATGGAGCTGCAGAGTGAATGGAGTGGCGGCGAATTTACAGACCGGGGGTACAATGACAGCCGGTTTGAAGAAAAGCGGACGACTTTATCCAGAAGCGGTGGGGCAGAACAGGGAGAACGAGAAAAAGAAGCAGGATTTCAGGCTGGAACCGAGGATGCCCCATTCCGGGAATTTCGGGATGAGGAAACGGGAGAAAATGCGGCATCCAATGAGAATCAAAGAAGCCGTCTGAGCGAGATGCTGCATTGCTTAAAAGAAAAAATAACCGGTTCCAAGATTGGAATGGTTGTGGCAGTTCTGGTAGTGCTTGCAGTTCTTCCATTTATCTTTTCGCTGGTAACGGGAACTGTGGGAAGTGTTTTTGGGCTGGCAGTCGCACTGGCAGCGATACTGGTGGTGCTGGGACTGATGACGGTGCTGGTGTTTGTTGGCGGAATTATGCTGTTTGTTCTGGGTACGGCGAGTCTGTTTGAACATTTTGCGATGGGACTGATGTTCATCGGATTGGGTATCGCGGCAGAGGGCAGCTGTCTGCTTCTGATATGCGGCTGTATCCTGTTTTACGGTGTATTTCTGCCGTGGGCAGTCAAGGGAATCATTCAGCTTTGCCGTCAGGCGGCAGGTTATCTGTCAGCCAGGGCGTAGGAGGATAGGAAAATGAAAAAATGGATGAAAAAAATGGCAATCATAGGCGCTGTCCTCTTTGTGGGTGGAATCGGCGTGACATCGATCGGGGCTGCCATCGGAGGCGCAGCTGCCGGACTGGATTTTCTGATCGATCAGGAAAAAAATTTTCAGGATAAATATAATTGGGGTGATTCTGAGGAAATATGGGATGATACGGAGCAGCTGCCGGAAGAGCTTGATGAGTCGGATGAGGTAAAAGAGCAGCTGAACGGAGAAAGACAATACGAATAGATTTCCAGAAAATGGACATACTCTGAGTACACAAGATGGAAAGGAGTATGTTTTTTTATGGATGAAAATAAGGTGGATTTTGAGAAAATGACCCCGGCAGAGCGGCTGAAATATGAGGTGGCGGAAGAAGTTGGATTGGCGGACAAGGTACGACAGTATGGCTGGAGAAGCCTGACTGCCAAGGAGAGCGGGCGGATTGGCGGTCTGATGACGAAGAAAAGGCGGGAAATGAAGCAGGATAAGAAAGACGGATAATTCCCTTAAAACACCGAAACCCCTTGAAAATAAAGGAAAAATCCAATATTTTCAAGGGGTTTCAAATCTGCCGGCTGCGGGACTTGAACCCGCCCAACTTCCTTATAAATCAAGGCTTTTCAGGCTTCGTGTGATATATCGTGTGATATAAGCTCAAAATGTTGGTTTATAATTGTATTCTGCTTAACCGATTCATCGGATATTGCATTCCTATATACAGTCTTCATCACGCCGTCACTCGCCCATCCGCCGCGCTGCAGAATGTACTGATCCGGAACGCCGATTGCGTGCATGATGCTCGCTGAATAATGACGCAAATCGTGAAAACGGAAATTCGGAAGCCCGGCATTTTCCAGTGCCCGTTTGAAGCGGTGCGTGATTGCATCTGGAGTAAGAGATACTAAAGGTCCCTTAATACCGTCAAAGCACGCAATAACTGCGTCAGGAAAGGGAATCGTGCGGTAAGAAGCATATGTTTTTGGAACTTTCAAATGCCATATATTATCTTTTCCTCGGACATAGCTTTTGGTTACAGAGATAACATTGCCTGAAATGTCGGCATCTGTAAGAGCACAGATTTCACCGCGTCGTAACGGACCAAAAGCAGCCAGAAGAACAGCGCGCTCTAAGTCCGGATCATTTCGAAGGCTCTCAAGCAAGTGTTTGACATCCGCGTCAGATGGGCAGTATAACTCAGCTTTCTTTTTAGCAGGGAGCTGAACTTTGACATGCAAATCTGGTGCAAACATTTCCAGTGCAGGCAGCAGAAGACCGTAAATATTTCGCACTGTTTTAGGGGTTCGGCTTTTGCTGAGGTCGGAAACCCATATCTGAATTTGCTGACTGGTTATATCATTTAGTTTATTTTTTCCGAAGCTGCCACAAAAGCGAAGGTTATAAATAGATTCATACCCGCGTATGGTAGCAGGAGAGAGTACCCCGTCTTTCGAATCGATGTACCGGCGGACAGCACTCTGTATTGTCAGATTCTTCTCGGCTTCCTGTCGGCGCTTCCGGTCGATCTGCCATTCACTCCGGAGAGCTTTCGCCTCTGCCAGTGTCGGCGCTGTGAAGCTGCGGTAGTGTTTCTTACCTGTATCATCAGTATAATCATATGCTTGGATCCGGACAGAGCCGGACGGCAGGCGGTGTTTTGCTGATTTTTTTGCCATGATATCATCCTCCTTGGTGGGTATAAGAAATACACCTCTTGCAGGGTGCCCGGAAGAATGATATAATTCAAGTGTCGAATTTGATTATATCTTTCAGGGCAACCTGTAAGAGAAAATCTATGTGAAGCCGTTCGGTACGCCAATACCGGGCGGTTTTGCTATTTATATAACGTAAAAGATTGCAAAGTAAAAAAAATAAAAATTTATGCAGATAATAAGTCTAGGCTAGAACGACTGCTCCGCTCGCTCCACAAGATCGACTTTACGTCATAGTTTGTTAGAGCGTCAGTAATATTTTTGTTGAAGTTATTATTGTCATTAAGCAGAACGATTAATTGGCTATCTTTTTTTCTGGTGCTTTTGGTATCATTCCATGAAAATAATGCATTTCCAATGGTAGACTTTGTTGGATTGTTAATTGCCATACACAAGCGCTCTGGTTTGAATTGGGTTCGTTGTAAAACAAAATCATAATTATGAAAAAATCCTGATTTTCCCCTAAATTGAACATCTTCTGTACAATAAATATGGTTTTGATGAAAAAATTCCTGAATATCATCAAGAAACAGCGAGGAAACTTTAGTTCTCGAAGTCATATATAAATCACTAACACGAATCATTGCCTGCACAAACATATGTTTTGCTTGTGGAAAATCATGCATAGGCGCAACTGCAATTAATTCATTTTGTTTAAGCTTAATTCCATATTGAGACAGAATATTTTTGAGCTGTACTTTTCTATTAGGTGTTAGCTGAAAACCACTCATTGCAAGGCTATTTAATGTTTGACCATCATCTGAAAAATGAACATTTTCCCCGTCTTGGCGAACATATATTTGAAAGTAATCGTTGTACGAGTCCAAGAAAGGAGTGGTAATTTCAAAATATTCTCCCATTTTGGTAAAGGTAATTTCGCTTTTTAGCCAATCGGCATAATCATTAATACATTTTTGAATATCCATAATATACACTCCTTTCTGCTGTTAAAATAAATCAATTTGATGATTAATGGTAGGAGTATTCACAATGTGAAATTCTTCAAGGAACAATAATGTATTTTTAACAAAATCATTAGAGTCCAGATCATCTGCTGGAAATGCATTTTTAATTCCGTTCTCTTGTGTGTAATAGTGCCAATGCGATCCTGTGATTTTTTGACCGTTAGGATTCACATGTATATTACCTGCATTTATATGTAATTCCAACAATATTATACCATTTTTTGAAATTCTGGCACCATAATTATATTTGTTTTTATTTATTTTTCCTCTATAAATTTTAACAGTAAATAAATCACCAGTATCTTCGTGGCTGGCATCAAATTCAACATTGGCACCAGGGTCTGGAGAGGATAAAATATCGATAAGAGATTGTTTGGTAAGCTTTATAAGGCGAGTTGCCTCTTCTTTGGTTAAAGGTTCCATGTTTTTCTCCTTAACGTGTTTTTATTAAAATGCCATAGGCTATTTTAATCTTAACTCAATCAATTCCATCGGATATCCCGTGCAATCACAGAACTGGTTCTGCGTGCATCCGGAATAAGCTTGCAACAAATCCTCCGATATAAGCAGTTGAGCCGCAAATAAAAATTTACATTCATGTCGGATCTCGTCGGCAGTTAATAAAGCGATATTTTTTAATAAAACCCCTGCTTTTTTATCAAATGTAATTTGAGCATTTATGACATCATGTATATTCTCCTTAGATTCTAATTTACTATATTTTCTCGATCACCGCCAGATACGGTTCAAACATAATCAGATATCCATCCAGCTCCGTATAGCATCCATACTTTTCGCGGTAACACTCCAGCGCCTCTTTCAGAAAATCCTCTGACACTTCCAGGCACTCTGCCAGTTCGTGTAGGTTGCGGCAGTGCTTCCGGTAGCCTTGGATGATGCCAGAGAGTCCGATACGCTTATTGTAAGCCCACAGACGCGCCATGCGTTCCTGCTTTCGGTTTTCTACAGAATCTAAGTCAATGATCTGTCCGGCGGTGGTATGATGATGCCCCAGCTCCTCGGCCAGGACACAGGACTTCTCCACCGTTGTCATGCTCTGTCGGATGGCAATAGCTCTGTCACAGTACAGACCCCTGATGCGCTCACTGGTAAATGGATAATCATAAACCTCAACTCCATCTCTGCAGGCCTCTTCCAGTAAAGATTCATACGAGTTCATAAAATCCCCCCAGTACTAAATTATTCCAGCATAAAATACTGGCACCGATTCAGGTAGTACTTCTGTTCAAGCTGAAAGAGTGAAATTAGTTTTGCCACGGTTCCAGATTCACGGTATTCTTTTAAAGCTTCGAGGTATTCCGGCCGGTGTGTATCTTCAATAATCAGCGGAGAAATACTGTGACGCAGGCATTCCCGGAAAATGATAATGCGTCCGGTGCGTCCGTTTCCATCCTGGAATGGGTGGATGCTTTCATAGCGTGCATGAAACTTCGCCAGAATTTCCAGTGTGACGGTCTGAGAGTTATACCAGGCAAGAAGTTCACTCATTGCTTCCGGCACTTTGCTGGGGAGCACGGTTTCATACATGCCGACGATATTAGGACGCTTCTTGTAATCTCCAATTGCGTAACCGTTGGCGCGATCTTCAAAGACGCCGCTTTTCAGTTCATAGTGGAATTGTTTGATTAGTTCCTGGCTTAGAGGTTGTTTGATGGTTTCCAGCATTTTATTAAATGCCAGGAAGTGACCGTTCATTTCCTCAACGTCCTTCGCACGATAATAATCATCGGATTTTGGAAGTGTGCCAGTATCGAAGAGGGAAGCGGTCTGTTCTTCTGTCAGGGTGCTGCCCTCGATTTTATTTGAGTTATATGCCATCAGTCGCTGGGTAAAACCGTAAACTCCGGAACGGTCGCGGCGCTTCCATTCAATCAGAAAGCGTTCCAGCAGGAACTGGATAAATTCAGCAGTAGTCATATATCTTTCCTTCCTGAAATGATTATTTCCTTTTATTTCGAACAAATTCAGCAAACTGGCGAATCTCGGCCAGCTCATCCTCTGTGTATTCTTCCCCTTCAAAATGGGCAGCCAAAGTAGTGGGTTCTTTTGAATCGTAATCGGTTAGACCCATAAGTTTTCCTGGTGTAGTTCCGAGTGCATTTGCAAAAAGTAATATTTTGCTATTTTGAAGATCTACTTCACCTTTTTCAATTTTTGCTATAGAAGATCGGCTTGTGTATCCACACAGTTTCGCCAGCTCGTCTTGAGATAATCCCTTTTCTTCTCTTAGTTTTTTAATATTTTTATATAATTGGAGCATTTTTTTCTTCGCCTCCTTCTGATAAGGTAAATATAGCACAAGTGTGAAAATAAATCAACAAAAATGATAAAAACTGTTGACAGAAATTCACACAAGTGCTATATTGAAAATGTGAATTAAATTCAACAAGGAAGGGGGTAAAAATATGCCAGACTTAAAACTTCTGGAAACAATCGTTTCCAATTCCGGCATGACAATGGTTTCAATTGCCGAAAAATCAGGCATTCTTAGAGAAACATTATATAATAAAATGAAAGGAACCAGTGAATTTAAGGCTTCTGAAATTGCCGGGCTGACGAGAGCGCTTAAATTAACAAGCGAACAGAGAGACGCAATTTTTTTTGCAGATGAAAGTGAATTAAATTCAACAGACCTGTTCGCAACAGAGGACGAAAAGGAGGTGTAAGAAACGAAACAGATCATTATTAGCGGAGTAATATCTACCATAATCAACCATGAGGTGATTGAGGGATGGTTGGTGGAGGGAGGAAGCAAGTGAAATACGAGAATATCGAAGCTGAAAGAGCACGGCTTGGGTTGTCAAAAGATGGCTTTGCGAAGTCTTTAGGTATTGCGACAAAAACATATTATAACTGGTTGAATGGTGTAAACCCAATACCAAGCGATGCTCTTGTAAAGATGTCAGGCATATGTAAAGCGGACACAGATTATTTACTTGGTTTGACGGATATCCGAAGAAAGGACGAAGAAGTGGATTTATCAAAAGCAAAGACCTATGAATTGGTTGCCGAATTGAAAACCAGAGAAGGTGTAGAAGTAATTATGGCAGAACCGTATCAGAAAAGAGAGGTTTCTGTAGAAGGTCCTGCCGTGTTTTTTATTGTTACAGATTAACGTATTCTTTGATAGTTATAGTGCCCTTTGATGTAGTTGGCCAAATAGCTACCATGAGAAGAAGCTGACATCAATCCATTATACACAGATTGTGGAACATTGAAATATTTATACAGTCCGCCAGAGCGAAAACTTACATAAAGGGTTGTTCCATCGTAACCAATGGCGGAAATGTTAGATGAAGAAACGGGAATCATGTTCATAAGAAAATTCTCCTTTCAAAGATACGAGGTGAATACTGATTACAAAAAATAGTGTATTACAAAATATTACAAAAAGCAAGAAAAATATTACGTTAATATTACAAGAATGTTAAGAGGAGAGATGATGAGGAATAGGCTGGCGGAAGGAGGGGGCAAGCGAAAAAGTGAGAGTGAAAAGATTTCTGCACTGGTATTTCTGCGAACCAAGAAAGACATTGCTGGAATGGGTCATGGCAAAATTCCCAAACCTTCCAGTATATGCACCAATAATGTCTTTACTGTTGATAATGCTTCGCCCAGAAGTGGAATCTTGCATACATCGTATCCAGCAAATAGCGCAAGAACTGATAGTGTTGTTGGGATTATGAACCTCATTTGCTCTTTGCGTTTGATGCGTAAATACATTTTCCCAAATCTATTTACTGAATAAACTCCACGTACACGATCGAGTAGGCCAAGCCTCAAGAGATAATCAAGAGTGTTTTGATCGTACAGGCGATTGGAGTGAATAATCAGTAAAAGACGTAGTGTTGTTTTTTCTTTGAAAGAAAGTTCAATGTTTGAAAAATCGATAGAGTTCATAATTCCTCCTTTTGATAGAAGTATAGCACCGGGGAGATGTCGAAGACAAGGGTAAGATAGAGGATGGGGAATATGAGATAGAAGGGATGATAAATGAGCAAAGCATTTTTAAAGACTCCGGATTTTTGGCATTGGCCGAAAGACTGGGTGTCAGCAATCAAAAACCGCACCGGATGGACGGATGATGAACTGGCGGAGCGGGTCGGAACAGGAGCCCGGAACTTACGGTATATAACAAATAGACCGCCGACCGGAAGAACGTTGATTCTTCTGCGGCTGCTGAGTTTGTATCTGGAGAAGACAGGTCGGATTCCGGCGGACAAGGATCCAGCGGCATGATGGAGAATAGAACCTGTAGTACCTGCCGGAGTTGCTGGCGGTGTATGGAATCCGATCGGGAATACCCGTGCAAAAATTATAAGAAGAAAGCGAGGAAGCGTAATGAGAAGAGAACTGAAATGCATGGAACTGAGAAGTCAGAACCAGCGGATCATTGAGGTGCTGGGCGAGGAACTGAGCAGAGCACAGGCAGATCTGCAGTTTGCTTGGCGATTAGCCTTTACCGGTCTGGCGATTGCAGCGGTGGCGACCGGGGCGATGGTGGCGATTGCACAGGCGGCGGGGATGTTCTAAAGGAGGGATAGACATGGAGGCGGCAGTAGTTTGTATTCCGATTTCGGAAGGTCAGATAGAAAGATTAAAAGCGTTGTATCCGGTACTCAAGGAAGAAATTTTAAAAATATATCCAGATTTTGATGAGATGATTTCTGTTGATTGGATAGAGACCTTCGAATTCATTTTGAATCGAGAGCAGAACAAAGGTGCTGTTCGTATCCTGATTAACACACTTCTTACGTATGAAGAAGCGCGGCAGAAATCGGCGGATGAGCTGGGACACACGGAGTAGGGAGCGAACGATGAGCAGGAGAACCAACGGAACCAACCGCGCCGGGGCGATGGTAAACGCCAGCCGGTACACCGGTTATGGGAGACCAAAGAAAAAGACCGCCAGCTTGGCAGAGCTGAACGGTCAAATCAATAAAAATATTAACAGCTTGATTATATCAAGAGATTCGGGAGGATGCAATGGTAAAAGCAACGTTTAAAGGTAAAAGGGAGCCGATGGAGCTGGAAAAAGATATGATCCTTGGTGCCACGATCCAGTATGATGCAATCAGAGATTCAGGGGCGTTTATCATCGGTGATGTTAAATTTTCAATTCTTCCGGGAGCCCTGGCAAGAATGGCAGTGGCGTTTCTGAAAGCGTATTTTTCGGGAGAAGAGCTGGAGAAAGCGTATGCAGATTTCCATACGGCATTTCACACAGCTGCGGAAGCAGCATGGGAGGAGGATTCTGATGAAGAAGAGACTGGCAAAGAAAATTGAGAAGATGCGCCGGAAGAAGATTCATGAGGCGCTGGAGATGGTGTTGGAGATCAATACCACACAGGTAAGAAGTCAGGAGCTTACTGGACACAAACCTACGGCATTCTTTACATTCTTCGGAAATATTCCTGATGTTGATATTACCGTATATCAGAATGGATGGCGGTATGGAGCTGGACTTAGCGGACGGTACAGTAGACATTCCCACTCCGACAGTGCTGGAGGTATGGATCGGCTGCTGAAAGAGCTTGCAAACAAGAAAAAGGAGTTACAGGATGCTGGAAAGATGTGACTGCTGCGGTGTTTACAAGGGGATGACCGGCACACCAGAAGCTGGGAAAGTAGTAAGAGTTGAAAATGCATACGCATATGCTAAAGAGCATCTGGATGAGATGCCGGAGGAGGACAAGAAAGAATTTGTTAGGTTCTTCTTTTCCAGCGACTGGATAGAGGAGGACAAAGATGGATCTGAAATTTAGATTACTGAAAGCATCGGAGATTGACTGCCGCATTGCTACGGTCAGCCAGAAGGGCGTTTCGGTGCTGCTGTATAAAGACGCCCGCGTGGACCAGAACATCCTGGATGAGACGGTCGGTCCGATGAACTGGCAGAGAAGTCACAGCCGCGATAATGCGAACTGTACGGTCAGCCTGTGGGACGATGAAAAGAAACAGTGGATCTCCAAAGAAGATACAGGCACAGAGAGTTACACGGAGAAAGAAAAGGGGCTTGCATCGGATTCATTTAAACGTGCTTGCTTCAACTGGGGAATTGGCCGCGAACTTTACACAGCTCCGTTTATCTGGATCCCGGCAGGAGATTGCAAGGTGGCAGACAGCGGTCGAAAAGACGCAAGAGGCAATACAGTTTATACCTGCTATGACCGTTTTAATGTTAGCCGGATTGGATACGATGATGAACGTAATATCAATGACCTGGTAATTAAAAGCAAGGGCAAGGTGGTCTACTCCATGAAGCCTGTGACAACGGAAGGAAAAGAGATTCCGACGCCGGATAAGCTTGAAACAAAGTATGTGAACGCTCTTGCATTGGAGTTGAAACGCACAGGGGTAGGGCTTAAAGGGCTGCTGAAATGCTATGGCGTGTCTGATGTGCATGAGCTCAGTTTTGAGAACTGGAAGGATGCTATGGAGAAGCTGAAAGCGAAACCGGATGTGAATCTGAAACCAGTCAATACCACGCCGCCGGATGATGTAGGCGAAGGTCTCCCCTGGAATACACCGGAGCGGTAGCCTATGGAAGCGAAGGGAACACTGAAAGATGTGTCGATGGACTGGAAAACCGGTCGGATGCGGCTGACGTTTGAGCTGGAATCGGATGTGTCATCGTTGATTGACAAGATGAAGGACAAGCCCCTGCGGATCACCGTGAAGCAGTGGCGGGAGAAGCGGAGCCTGGATGCGAATGCATATTACTGGGTGCTTCTCTCACGGCTGGCGGAGGCGGCAGGCACATCCAAGCCGCAGGCGCATAATCTGATGCTTCGGCGGTACGGTCAGAATGATATGGCTTCGGGCGGTTTGTCGTATTTGGTTATTCCGAATACGCCACAAGCAGAAAAGAGGATAGACGAGGAAGAAATGTTTCATGCCCGCCCAACCACCGAAATAAAGGCAGGAAAGGACGGAGAGACTTATCGTACATATATCCTGCTTGCCGGATCCAGTACCTACGACACTAAGGAAATGAGTGAATTGATAAATGGGCTGGTATCGGAATGCAAAGAGCAGGGGATTGAAACCCTGCCGCCGGAGGAGTTGGCTCGGATGATGGCAGAATATGAAGAAAACCACAGGAAAGAAGATACATAGTGTGCTGGTGGATGATCTGCAGCATTGCATCGTGACGGGAAGCCCGGAGGTGGCAATGCATCATGTATTTAACGGTCCTTGCCGGAGTCTGTCGGATCGATATGGCTTTATCGTTCCGCTCCGGCCAGACTGGCACAATATGACGCCGTTTATTGCCGAGTTTGGCAAGAGTTATTTATAACGGTACAACAGCCACAGGGCTTGTACATAGCAACCCGTAGACAGCATCCTGGCACGCCTTACCGTGTTATATATTACCAACCTTTACAGGATGCCATTGGTTTACCGGGAGGGAGACCGACCCTCCCGCTCCGGAAGGGGGAAGCAAGTTGGCGAAGAAGAAAGTGACGCCGCAGATGGAGCTGTTTACCAGTGCATTATACAATGCATTGGGAGTAGGACATAAAAATGCGCAGACGCGCAAGGAGCTGTGTAAGCGCCTTAGATGTGATGATCGGATGCTTCGGGATGGAATAGAAGTTTTGCGGGCTGATTATGCAGTTTTGAATCGCGATGATGGAAAAGGTTATTATCTTCCAGAAGAAACGGATTCAGGGCGCGCAGACACAAAACGGTGGCATGAGCGGCAGGAACGTCGAGTACAAGCGATTCGCGCATCGCAGGCGGGAGCGCTTAAATTTATCGGAATGGGCCGAAGAGAACCTAAAGGCGTATATGGACAGCTCAGCATGTTCAGAGATGGAGGATAAGCAGGATGGGGAAGATGCAGAGAGAAAAAGGAAAACGCGGAGAGCGTGAGCTTGCTGGCATCCTGCGGGACTATGGATATAATTGCCGCCGGGGTCAGCAGTATTGCGGGACTTCCGGCGATGCGGATGTGATCGGACTGCCGGACGTACATATCGAAGTAAAACGAGTGGAAGACCTGAGACTTCGGAAAGCGCTGCAGCAGTCTTCCAGGGACGCCAGGGCGGGCGAGATTCCGGTGGTAATGCACCGGCGTAACTATGAGCCGTGGCGGGTGTCCATGTACCTGCAGAACTTCCAGCGGATGTATTCGGATGATATTTTCGATGAGCTGAAAGCGCAGATTCGCGGTGGAATCATTACTCTGCTGTTGGATACATGGATCTGCTATTACCGGGACTGGCAGGCGGGGAAGGAGATGGGCTTGGATGAGCGATAAGAAATCTTTTGTCATGTATGAGAGCTGGGGCGCTGCCATCGAAAAGATGAGCAACGAGCAGGCGGGCGAACTCATTAAAGCGATCTACGCCTATCAGAAAGACCCGGATGCTGTTCCGGAGGATCCGGCGCTGGCGTTTGTGTTTGAGCTTATCAAACAGCAGCTGGATGCAGACAGCCAGCGCTACAAAGAAGCGTGTGCAGCCAGATCGGAAGCAGGAAAGAAAGGCGGAAGACCGAAAACAAATGCTTCTGATAAAAAGCAAATGGTTTCGGAGGAAAGCAAAAAAAGCAAATGCTTTTCTGAAAAAGCAAAAAAAGCTGATAATGATAATGAGTATGATAATGATTTAAAAGAAAACACCCTAGAGGGTGTAAAAGAAAAGCGCTTCGCGCCTCCCACCCTGGAGAATGTGAGTGAATATTGCCGGAAAATGGGTTACACGAACGTGGATGCAGCACGCTTTATTGACTTTTACACCAGTAACGGCTGGATGGTCGGTAAGAATCGCATGAAGGACTGGAAAGCAGCGGTTAGAAATTGGGACAGGAGAGAAAAAAATCCGCAGAGGCAGGATGGGGCCGCCGAAGTCGCCAAGAAGAACCGCTTTCACAACCTGGAAGAACATGGTTACGACTACGATGCGATGGTGTGGGGCATGGTGGGCGCAGCGGCGCAGGGCGAGGCTGGAAGCGCTATGGAACCCGGTACGGGATGAAGGGAGTTAGAGGACGATGAAAAGCATGGATGAACGCCGGGCAGCCATCAAGAAGCAGCTTCGGGGCGGCAAGAGAAATACCCTTCGGGAGCTTTCGGAAGCGATTGGCGAGGAACGGGAGAGAACCAGAGCTGCGGTAAAGAAAATGTGTGCTCTGGGCGAACTGATTCAGGAGGGCGATGGTGTGCGCGGTCAGAAAGCGGTTTACCTGCTGACGCGTGTAGGCGAGGAGGAAAACGACGAGGAACTGGACAAGCCAGATAATCGTCGGATGGTAGACGGCATCTGGCCGGATGAACTGGAAAAGACCAGGAACCGCGTGCAAGTCGAGGATACGCTCAAAGTAATGCTGCTTGCCGACACCCGTACCAAAGGCGAGGTGCGGACCGTGCGCCGGACGGTTCGGGTAATCAGCAAGCATAGGTATCTAGTTCGGACATCCGACGGAAGCAGCAGTACATACGCGGAATTGGCGATGTATTACCGCGGGAAGATTCTGGATCGGCGGTAGTGATGCCGGTGTAGGCGAAGGAGGGAACGGAGGACTGTATGAGAACACGTTATAAAACCTATGCGGATTATGGGATGCTGAAAAGCGATGAAGAGAAAACGCGGGAGCGCTGCCTGAAAGCATCTGCGGAGGAAAGGCTTATTATTCTCCAGTGTGCGATCTCTGCGGCTCCGGGACTGGAAATAGCGATATACGATTCGATTACCGGCGGCGCCGGATACCGGACGCTTCTGCGGATGGGACGGCAGATAGCGGCAGGCGAGGACGATTTCTACGCTTACCGCCGCAAAACGTTGGCAGAGATAAGCAGATATATGAGGCTGCTGGGGAGGTGGAAGGAATGAAGAAAGATGCGGAGGACAGCATCCCCAAAGCGGCAGTGCTGGAGCTGATAAAAGAGATGGGCGGCTGTGATGCGGGCGACGAATATGCCAGAGGATGGGACGCTGCCTGTGATGCGTTTTACAAGACTATCATGGAGAGGTTTTGAGATGAATAGAGCAGAAACGACAAAATTTCTTGGCGAGTTGCTGGAACGGCAGTATTTAAGTGGGCTGGGAAAACATTGGGCGAAAGAGGTAAACATCGATCCGGGCTCAGCACGGACGCATCGCCGGATCGACTATATGTTATTCCAGCCAGCGGGACAGTGTAATATATCGGACATCGAAAAGGGAATCTTTACCTGTTACGAAATCAAGAGTTGCAAGGCAGATGTATATAGCGGGAATGGGTTGAATTTCATCGGAGAAAAGAATTACATAGTAACCACGATGCAGTGCTATAAAGACATTAAAGAGGATTATCTAAGCGGGGCACTTGACGCACATATCCGTAGTATCGATCCAGGATCGTCGACAGAATACGGAATCATAGTGGCTATTCCAAAAACGAGAATGCTCGAAGATGAATTTCAGAATCCGACACCGCTGGATGGGAACCTGGATAAATGGAAACTGGCGATCGCCATCAAGTGTTTTGACGGTCGCCGGAAGCGGTCAATGGTCGAACTATTGTTTTGTATGTTAAGGAGTGGACGATAAGATGAGCGAGAAAGAGCATGATAGAAAATGCTGGAACTGCGAATTTGATGATTTTTGCAGTTGGACGGCAGCAGGCGAGGAGGATGCCTGCGGGAAGTGGAAGGCGGAGGAAAGGAAGTCTTGCAGAAATGATTAACGGAGAGCTGATTGTAGACAACTTTGCCGGTGGAGGAGGAGCAAGCACCGGGATCGAAATGGCAACGGGGTATTCCGTGGACATCGCGATCAATCATGATCCGGAAGCGATTAAAATGCACAAGGTTACCGTTTAACTAGATTTCTTAAATAGTCAATAAATTATAGGAAGGGAGCCGAGACTCTGGCCAGAGTGATGCATATGCGGTCTCCTTTAAGAAAATGGAATCAGTTTTAGAGAGAATGAAACGTGAAGGAACGAGCGAAAAAATCGCGTCCTTCATGGTTAAGGAGAAACAACCATATGACTTCAAACGTAAATATGCACAAATCAGAGTGGAAGAATTTGCGCAGGAATGTGACAACAGAGGATTGAATTGCCATGTGTCAGTAGGTGGACTGGACAGCATTGTTTTGTATTTGTTCATCAACGAAGTGTGCGGCATTGAAGTTCCGGGTGTGAGCGCATCGTTCCTGGAAGATAAATCCATACAGAGGGTGCATAAGGCACTGGGAATAATCAATATTCCACCACTTGAACGGGCAGATGGTACGAGGTGGACAAAACAGAAGGTTATTCAGGAATTCGGGTTCCCGGTCTTAAGCAAGGAGATTGCAGCGAAGATCGAACTTTTGCAGAATCCATCTGAAAGGAATAAAACCGTGCGCCATGCAATCATAACTGGAGAAACAGGAGAATATGGCGGCTGGCAGAAAAACAGCCGCATGAGGATGAGCCAGAAGTGGCTTGAAAAGTTTGGTGGATACGAGAATGAGAACGAGGGAACAAATTATCAGAAGCCGGATTTCAAAGTTTCGTCCAAATGCTGCTACTACCTCAAAGAAAAAAACAGTGATGACTGGGGTAAGGCACATAATTCGGTTCCGTTTTTGGGGCTGATGGCTTCAGAGGGCGGGAGAAGAGCAAAGAGTTTGAGAATGCATGGATGTAATTACTTCGGGAAGTCCACAATTCGATCGGCACCATTTGCAATCTTCGGAAGACAAGATATTTTAACTCTTGCTCTTGAAATGGATGACATGTGGAGATCTGGGCTGAAAGAGAAGTATTACGAGAAGCTATTGAAAGAGGGAAAGATCGCAGAAACCTTTCAAATGCCTGAGACCATTATTCCAGAGATATATGGAACGATTGAGCATGATAGCACTAGAGCGTTGAGAACTACGAAGGCACAGCGGACAGGCTGCTCCATGTGTGGTTTCGGAATCCACATGGAGAAACGTCCACACCGGTTTGATCTGCTTTACCAAGATAGCCCAAAAGAATGGGATTATCTGATGTTCCATCTTTGCAAAGATGAGAATGGTAATGATTACGGCTGGGCGAAGGTGCTTGATTACATCGGTGTTGGATGGCGACCAGAAGAAATCGAAGAGGGAATTCCCGGTCAGATAAGCATTACAGACTTCCCGGAGGTGATGCCATGATTGACGGAGAGCTGATTGTAGACAACCGATACCGAGGCACTGGTAAAAGCAAATCTGAAAGAATTATGCGTTGCGAAGCGGCTGCCAAACTGCCGCGCGGATCGTCTGGGCGAGGATGCGGGCGGGCAGCTGAGGTTCGCGTAGGTCTGGAGAAAGCAGTTTCTGTTTGAAGCAGACGCTTTCTTTTTGTATTATTTTGATGTATGATAAAAGAAAAATATGTATGATGGGAGTGGTATAATGGCAAATATTATTGCAATCGTATGGGACTTTGATAAAACATTGGTAGATGGATATATGCAAGATCCCATTTTCGAACATTATGGTGTGAATGCACATGATTTTTGGAAAGAAGTAAATGAATTACCTGAGAAATATATGACCGAGCAAGGGGTTTTAGTAAACCCAGATACTATTTATTTGAATCAATTTATTCGATATGCAAAAGAGGGCAAATTCAAAGGTCTTACAAATGAAAAATTAAAGGAATTTGGATCAAAATTAAAATTTTATGCAGGAGTTCCGGAAATTTTTCAAGCAACAAAAGATTTAATAGAAAAGGATCCTATTTATCAGGAATATGGAATAAAAGTCGAACATTACATAGTAAGTACGGGGATGTCACAGGTTATAAAGGGCTCTTCGGTAATGCCGTATGTAGAACACATATGGGGGTGTGAGCTAATTGAGGGAGAAGATAATCAAGGAGCTCCTTGTATTTCTGAAATAGGCTTTACAATAGATAATACGAGCAAGACCAGGGCGTTGTTTGAAATTAATAAAGGAGTAAATAGTAAAGATGGGCGAGAAGGTGTTAAGGTAAATACTAAAATTCCAGAAGAATTACGACGAGTTCATTTTATAAATATGGTTTATATTGCGGATGGACCAAGTGATATTCCAGCATTTTCAGTAGTAAATAAAAACAATGGTGCAACATTTGCAATTTATCCAAAAGGAGATAAAAAGGCAATGAAGCAGGTTGAACAAATGCGTGTAGAGGGCAGAATTAATATGTATGCTGAGGCGGATTATACGGAAGGAACAACGGCATATATGTGGATTTGCAATAAAATAACAGAATTTGCAGAAAGGATTAGAGAAGAAGAAAAGGAAAAGATTGCAAAGTATACATCAGCAGGAGAACCAAAACATTTAATTTAGTAGTAAAGGGCATTATGTTCGATAAAACCAAGATACTTTTTTGAAAAAGTGACTTTTTGAAAAGGTTAGCAGATGCTATAATAAAGCGGTAAGGAGATTTACATAATAAAAAACCAAGCACCCAAAGATGCTTGGCTCTTGTTGGAAACGTTTCCGCCGTCCAACTGGTTTATAATCCTATTTAGCGATTTGATTATAACACGGTGGAGGCTCTTTCGCAAGGGGAAATAGCGAAAGGAGGGCGATATTCATGTGGATTTTTAGAGCATGGATGACAACCAAAGATGGTCAGCGAATTTACGCTAAAGACCGTGGTAAGAGAGCTTTTCGGTTTTGGGTTGGTCCGGGACCGGAGCCTGTTAAGAAAAATCAGCTGATTTGTGGAGGACTTTTGCCAGTTGGAGTACCTCTGGTTTCAAGAAAGGAGCCGGAGATATGGCTAAAACAAAAAGCAGTGTTAGAGGTGCGCAGAATAAAAAAATTGTGGTGGTAAAACCGTATGTAAGAAAAGATGGTACTAAGGTAGATGGCCATCGCAGATCTACGCCGAATTAATGTGGGCTCTACGCTAATAGTTGTGGGGAGATTCTAAGGAATCCCCCACAGTTACTAATGTAGGGTCTTTAATTAACCAGGTATCTTCTAGTTGGGTGGTAGCTTTTGCTTTTTGTGAAAAATTCAAGGAGAATTTGGAAATGTACAATGATTTGTGGAAGAAAATAATTATTGCTTTGATGGCATTTATAGGAATACAAATTGTTTTAGTAATAATTCCGGGCTTTGTGATTTTACTAACGACCCCTAACATTATAAATGTGAATACGGAAAGCCAATGGATCAGTTTTTGGGGAAATTACTTTGGCGGGCTTATTGGTGCAATCACATCGTTAGGTGTAGTAAGATTGACAGTATATTTTGAAAATAAAAAAGAAGATAAAAAGAATAAGAAAAAGTTTTGCGAGGAAGTGATAAGCGGTATTATCGAATTAGATATATTATCTGAAGAAGTTTATGTATGCGATGAAGATTTGGCTAAGTGTTTGAAAGATGAGGCTCAAAAGGATATTCTATATGGGAAACAAGTAAAAATATTGAATATGTTTTTAAAAACAAAAACACTATTAAAAGTGAAAATTTATTCCGATAAATATAGACTTAAATATATGGAACCATTAACTTTGCATCTGGAAAAATTGGAGGATATAGTCCAAAAGTTGACAATAAAGGAGTATTGTGCAGATAATATAGATGATTTTTTTAAAGGCAACGTTAAAAATGTATACCAAGAATTAGTAACGGAATGCGAGAATACCGAAGAAATGTTAATACGTTTTTTCAAGGATAATGTGGAATAATAAGGGGGAGAATTAACGTAGTAGCTCTTTTGTGAAGTAGATTAATGGAAGGGAGAAAATGCGTTTTCGATATGATATGCTCTTCGAAAAAAGGAGGTAAAAAGAAATGCGAAAGAGAATGAGAAGGGAGTGGTTGGATGTCTACAGAAAAAGATGCGAGGAGCGGAAGAAAGAACTGGAAGAACTCATAAGAATAGCAAACATGATTGATAAAGAGCATTGGATTCAAAACGGAGTGCTTGATAATTTGAATCATCGCTTGCGGGCTGAAATGGCGAGAATTGGGAAACTCTCTGGATAAAGAAGAATAAAATTTGTATACATTGCTTAAAGAGTCGTTGCCGGGAGATTGGCAGCGGCTCTTTTTTGCTTCAAAAATTCAAATGTGCAGAGAACCCTTATTATTCCAACATGATAAAATGATGGCAGAATGCCAGAAATAAGGGAAGTGATAGACATGAATCTGAACGCAGCGATGCGAAAGCTCCAGAGGGCTATTCTCGTCCGGACTGGTTTAGTAGTGAAGATTGGGACAAGTCAGTTTCACAGCAAGGACCAGAACCGTATGATTACGATGTATTCACTGACAACACCAGTGCTGCAGGAGAACCGGAGGGGACAATGGAGGATGAAGGATTATGAGATTATTCGGACGGCATCGCAGATTGATATTGTCATGACGCTTCGGGAAATCTGGACGCAGTTAGAGGGCTGGGCTTGAGCTTGGGACGGGACTGTACGATGGAAGAGGGTGGATAGATGAAGCTGACGCCGAAGCAGAAAGCTTTTGCGGATAATTACATAGAGAATGGAGGGAATGCTTCTGCAGCGGCGCGGGACGCAGGATACAGGGAACGGGCGGCGGGGTCGATGGGAGCGGAGAACCTGAAAAAGCCGCAGATAGCCGCCTATATAGCCGAGCGGCAGGAGAAAATAGATTCCGACCGCATCTGTACGCTGAAAGAGATCCAGGAGCTTCGGAGCAGAGTGGTGCGTGGGGAGGAGAAGGATCAGTTCGGTCTGGATCTCTCCGTGGCGGATCGGTTAAAGGCTGCGAATGATTTGGAAAAGGCGTTATCCATCAAGGAGCAGCAGGAAGCGCTTCGCAAGGCAAAAGAGGAAGCCAGGGCAGCGGGAGAATACCACATTGATTTGGATGTGATTGCGGATGTATTCCATCCGTTGATTCGCGATGTGAGGCGGGGAAAGCATACAGAATACATTCTTCCCGGTGGGCGTGGTTCGACCAAGTCCTCGGGAATTTCGTGTATAATTCCGGAGCTGATAAAGAATCATCCAAGTATGCACGCGTTGATTCTCCGTAAGGTGGGAAATACGATAAAAGATTCTGTGTTCGCTCAGATGAAATGGGCGATCGCGAAGCTGGGATTGGAAGAGGAGTTTCGGTTTAAGACATCCCCGTTTGAAATCACGTATATGCCAACCGGCCAGAAGATATATTTCCGCGGGGCGGATGATCCGCTGAAAATTAAATCGATTAAGCCGGAGTTTGGATATATCGGTATTCTCTGGCTGGAGGAGCTGGATCAGTTTGCGGGACCGGAAGAGGTCAGAAGTATTCAGCAGTCCGCCATCCGAGGCGGTGATGAGGCATACCGCTTTAAATCCTTTAACCCGCCGCGCAGTAAAATAAACTGGGCGAATCAGTATGTAGAGGAGGCGGAGTTTAAGGATCCGGAGGCGTTGGTCTGCCGAAGTACGTACAAGGATGTACCGGCGGAGTGGCTGGGCGAACAGTTTGTGAACGACGCCGAGCATCTGAAAGAAGTAAATCCGGATGCATATGAGAATGAGTATATGGGTCATGCGAACGGAAATGGAGGCAACGTATTCGAATTTGTAGAGGTGCGGGCAATCACAGATGAAGAAATCAGTCATATGGATCGACTCTACTGCGGTGTAGACTTCGGATGGTACCCGGATTCGTTTTGCTATCTGCGGACGTACTACGATGCCGCCAGGGAAACAATCTACCTTTTGGACGAACTCTATGTGACGAAGTGGAGCAATGCCAAAACGGCGGGATGGATCAAGAAAAAAGGGTACGATGACTATGTTATGATATGTGATTCTGCCGAGCCGAAGTCAATCAATGATTTCCGGGACGCGGGTCTTCCTGCCCGCGGGGCGGAGAAGGGACCTGGCAGTGTTGAATACGGATTTAAGTTTTTACAGACAAAGAAAATTGTCATTGACCCGAACCGGACACCGAACGCACATAGAGAGATTACCCGCTATGAGTATGACCGGGATAAGGAAGGAAATATAATAAGCGGCTATCCGGACAGGGACGATCATGCGATTTCAGCGCTGCGTTACGCATATGAACCTCTGTTCAACCGGAGAGGAAACAGTGCATAGTTGTATGGGTGAAAATAGATGGGATTAATAGAGACAATAAAAAGGTGGATAGGGATGATTTTCAAGAAACAGGCAGAGGATGAGTTTAAGATTAAGTCCGTAGTATCTCCGGAGATGGATCGAGAGCTGAAATGCTGCGCGGGTATTTATGCTGGAAAACCTCCGTGGCTTAGTAAAAATAACAGAATCCGGACTGTGAACTTTGCTAAGTCAATTTGTTCAGAGACTGCCAGACTGACAACCTTGGCAATCGGGATCCAGATTGAGGGTAGCGCGCGGGCGAATTGGCTGCAAGAGCAGATTGATAAGGTGTATTTCCAGATTCGTCACTGGGTTGAATTTGGCTGTGCCTACGGAACCTTGTTTGTAAAGCCGAACGGGGAGGGGCTGGACATATTTACGCCGGAAGATGTTATTCTGGTAGATTATGATAACCAGAGCATTAAAGGACTGGTTTTCCGTGATACATACACGGAAGGGGATAAATTTTATACAAGGCTTGAGTATCATCGCTTTGTAGAGGTATGGCAGGACGGAAAACGTGTGTGTCCGTATTATATCAGCAATCGAGCATACGTTTCCAAATCGGCAGATGACATTGGGAAAAAGATTGCATTGGAAAAAACCAAGTGGGCGGATATGATGGAGGATACACCACCAATATTGAAAGCAAACGGGGAGCGGCTGGATGGTCCGATGTTTGGCGTGTTCCGTACACCGCAGGCAAACAACATCGATTTATCTTCTCCAATGGGACTGCCAATGTATGTGGAAGCAATCGAGGAGTTGCGCGATCTGGACGTAGCGTACAGCCGGAATGCTGGGGAGATATTTGACAGTGAGAAAATTGTGCTGGCAGACGATCGCCTGATGATGCCGGATGGAATGAATATCAAGGACAGAACGACGCTTAAATTGGAAAAGCAGCGGGATGAAATGAAGCTGCCGCACTATGTGAAAAACGTGTTCGGTTCAGATTCTAAGGATTTCTACCAGGAAATCAATCCGCAGCTTAACACAGAAGAACGTCTTTCTGGTATTAATGCCCTGCTGTCCCAGATAGGTTATAAAGTCGGGTACAGCAACGGATATTTCGTATTCAACGAGAAAACAGGAATGGTAACGGCAACGCAGGTGGAGGCGGATGACCGGCGGACGATCCAGCTGATAAAAGATATGCGGGACAAGCTCCAGGACTGCTTGAATGGTGCGATTTATGCATTGAGTGTGTATGCGGACCTGAACGGCTTGGCACCGGCTGGGCTGTATGAAGTGACGTATGACTTCGGAGACATAACCTACAATCGTGAAGAGGACCGGGCGCGCTGGTGGCAGTATGTTATGCAGGGAAAAGTGCCGGCATGGGTCTACTTCCAGAAATTCGAAGGAATGTCCGAAGAGGATGCGAAAGCAATGGTAGAGGAAGCACAGCCAAAAAAACCAACGCTGTTTGGGGAAGAGTAAAAGGATGCAATAGAGGAAGTGAGGGCGGCAATGCTTAGACCGGCATATTTGGCGGCGATTGCGGAAGGAAGCGAACAGATCGCTTCGGAGCTGCATGATTATATTGTACAAGCCATTGTGGGGCGGATGATGGAGCGCATCGGCAGAGGAGAAAAATATCTGCTGACTTCGGCGGACCGCTGGCGGATCCAGATCTTGCAGGATGCTGGGGAGTTGCTGGAGAATATAACGGCGGAGCTTGCACTGTATACAAGAAAGCAAATACAAGAGATTCGTTTGGCAATGGAAGAGGCGGGAGTGAAAGCGCTGGAAGCGGATGATTTGATATACAGTGCTGCCGGTCTGTCTACGGTACCACTGTGGGAGTCTCCAGCGTTGGTTCGGCTGATGGAGCGGAATATGAATGCATCGTTGGGTGAATGGAAGAACTACACCCGCACGACGGCAGAAGAGGCACAACGGCTCTATATAACAGAATGTGATAAAGCATATAACCATGTTATGAGCGGTGCAGTTGCGTATACTCAGGCAGTGAGAGAAGCGGTTGAAACGATATCTTCTGCGGGAGTGGCAGTGAAATATCCAAGCGGGCATACGGATACGCTGGAAACTGCGACAGCGCGGGCAGTTCGCACCGGGATCGCGCAGGCAACAGGAGATATATCGCTGAAACGCATGGAAGAAATGAATTGGGATATCATTCTGGTATCTGCACATATTGGAGCCAGAACCGGAGACGGCGGGCAGAATCCTGGTAATCATTTGTGGTGGCAGGGGCAGTTTTATAGCCGGACAGGCAAGGACAAGCACTTTCCGCCATTTTCTCAGACGGGATATGGGACGGGAGAAGGGCTGTGCGGCTGGAATTGCCGCCATAGCTTTGGCTGCGGCGACGGTGTCCATAATCCATATAAAGACATTCAAACCGAAGATAATGTCCGGATGGAGAAGCTGGAGAAGCGCCAGAGGGAGCTGGAACGCCGTGTTCGGAAGACCAAACGTGCGGTGATGGGGATGCAGACGGCAGTTGAGCAGTGTCAGGACGAGGCTGCAAAGTTCGCCCTGCAGCAGGAACTGGATCGGAAGTCGTATCTTCTGCAAAGGCAGAACCAGGCATATCAGGATTTTTGCAAGTACAATAGCCTACGTCCTCTTTCGGAACGCTTGAAGATAGCCAGATGGAGCAGGGAACAGGCGGCAAAAGCCAGAGGAGCGGCAAGACGGTATCAGAATGCGAAAAGAATATGATGACAGAAATCAATAAAAAGTAATTGTAGAGATGTGAAACGTGGGGGGAATGGATTGGGGAAAAACATGATAAAATGGCAGTATGTTGGAGGGGAGAAGAATGATAAAGAATGGATGGGTATGCTGCAGAATATGCGGCAACAAGACCCGGACAAAAATTCGGCCAGATACGGAAGCGGTAAATCTTCCAGTATTTTGCCCGGTATGTAAAAACCAGAGCATTGTAGATATTGTAAAAGGGAATGTTTTTTATATTCAGAGCCAGACGCATGACGCAGAGCCGAACGAGTAAGAAATTCTTACAAGTTTAGACTCTGCGTTTTCTATATGTTGGGTAGACTCCTTTCATGTTTGTGTGCGCCCTTAAAAGAAATCCCCAGCTAGGGGAGAGGTTGAAAAGCGGATGCAATTTCCGGCGCACACTTGCAACGCAAGTTGCACATACGTTATCATTTGTACCCCCTGTTGTGCCAAGCATAGCACATGAAAGAAAATGCTAACCGGCCTGTGCCGGTTTAGGACCGTTAGCTCAGTGGGTTAGAGCACCCGGCTCATAACCGGATGGCCCGGGGTTCGAGTCCCTGACGGTCCAGTACCATATGTTTCAGCGTTAAGGAGGATGAGAATGGAGAATTATGAGCAGATCCTTAAGGGCTTGGGAGTCGAGATTCCTGAGGACAAAAAAGCCGATCTGAAAAAGAAGATGGAAGAAAATTACAGCACCAAGGAAGATTATGACAAGGCGGTAGAAAAAAGAGATGAGTATAAAACGTCTCTTGAGCAGGTACAGGAAAAGCTGGATGGTTTTAAGGATGTCGATGTGGACGATTTGAAAGGACAGATTCAGACCCTTACCTCAGAGCTGGCGGATGAGAAGAAAGCCAGAGCAGAAGATGCCCGTAAGGTAGAGGTAGAAAAGACAGTCAATTCGTTTCTTGCCTCAAAGGATGAAAAAGGGGAAAAGCGGTATTGTTTTCTCAATGACATTACTGAAAATCATTTTCGGGATGCTCTTGTAGCGGAACTGGACAAGGATTCGGCAAAAGGAAAATCTATTGCTGATATTTTCAAAGGAATGGTAACGGATGATGAGGGAAAACAGAAGCCGGGAATTTTTGTAGATAAAGCGCAGGCAAACAGTGCCAAATTTACGGCTCCTGTCAACAAGGATAAACCGGCGGGCGGACATAAATATACGATGACGGAGGTCATGCGTATGAAGAATGAAAACCCAGATCTTGACATTGACTCTTATATCAATGCCTGACGGCACTGTACAAACCAACAAACCGCGATAAGGTAGAAAGGACAAGCAATGGCATTATTTGATTTAAAGAATTTCAACGGCGAAGTGTTTGGGCGGTATGTAGATACTGTTCCGAATCTGAACAGAAACCAGCTTTTAAAATCTGGAGCAATTATTGAGAAAAGCCAGTATGCAGCGATGCTCCCGGATCAGACAGGAGGAAACTATATTACTGTACCGATTAAAGCACGTATCGGCGGTACACCGGATAACTACGATGGTTCGACGGATATCAAGTCGGATTCCCGTGATACGTACACGCAGGGGCGTATCGTAGTGGGTCGTGCTCACGGATGGACCGAGAAAGATTTTTCATCGGATATTACCGGAGAAGATTTCCTTCCAGCAGCGGGAGAGGTTGCGGAATACTGGGATGACGTGGATCAGGCTACATTGTTAGCAACGCTGAAAGGTGTGTTTGGTATGACTGGAACCGAGAATGCGAAGTTTGTTACCGCTCATACCTATGACGTATCGGAGAATGCAACGGAGTGCGGATTTAAGGAGATCACTCTGAATAATGCAATTCAGAAGGCACTGGGAGACAATAAAGCGAAATTCAGTTTGGCAATTATGCATTCCAAAATCGCGACGGATCTGGAGAACTTAAAGCTTCTGGCGTATATGAAGTATACCGACAAAGATGGCGTTGAAAGAGATCTTACGATAGCTACACTGAACGGAAGAATCGTACTGGTTGATGATAATATGCCGACAGAGGCAGTCGAAGCGAAGTATGTTAAGGCAGTACAGACGGATCCAGGCGCACTGAAAGTAACCACAGACGGAACAGGAACGGGTGAAATCAAGAAAGCAACGGTTTCGACTGATATTCCGGATGCGGCAGAGGGAGATTATGTAAAACTCCTTCCGGCAGGAACGGTATATACAACGTATGTTCTGGGAGCGGGTGCAATTGAATATACAAACTGTGGCGTAAAATATCCGTATGAGATGGATCGTAATCCGAAAACCAACGGTGGCGAAGATACCCTGTATTCCCGCCAGAGAAAGATTTTTTCTCCGTATGGAATCAGCTTCAAACGCCCGTCGTTTGTCTCCCCGACGGATGCTCAGTTATCAACTGGTTCAAACTGGGAGCTTGCAAATAATAATGCAAGTTCCGGAACAAAGTATTTCCCGTCGAAAGCGATCCCGATCGCACAGATTAAAACCAGAGGTTAAGGAGGTTCCGGCATGGCATATGCAGATTATGAGTTTTATGGAAAAAATTATTTCGGCAATGTCGTGCCGGAAGCAGATTTTCCCAGACTTTCGGAGCGGGCATCGGATTGGCTGGATACAGTAACTTTCGATCGTTTGGTTGACGGTCTGCCGAGTGATGAGAGAACCCAGAAACGTATTCAGAAGGCAGTCTGCGCTCTTTCAGAAACATTGTATCAGATAGAGCAGGCAGAGAAACAGGCTATGCAGATAGTCGCTTCGGGAGTTTCAACGGGCGAGAGTGGTGCTGATAACAGAATGGGTGTGATAACATCCCGATCCGCTGGAACGGAATCAATTTCGTATGCGACCCCTCAGCAGCTCGGAAGTGCCGCGAAAGAGTGGAGCGCTCTCTATGCCGCTGCGGGGGATGTGAGCAAAACGAATGATCTGCTCCTCAAAACAGCGCTTCCGCTGCTGATGGGAGTAAGAACAGACGATGGGATACCAATTTTATATGCGGGGGTGTGAGTATGAAATGCAGACAGTGCGGAAAAGAACTCAAGCCACATTGGAGTACTGATATTTGTCTTGAATGTTCAAGAAAAAATGTGAAAAAGATATTCAGAGAAAATCCCGAAATAAAGCAGGCATTCCGTGAAACTATTGAAGAACTTAAAAAGCCTGAAAATGTTGAGAAAATGGCTAAAAATACAGCCAATTTTATGAATGTTGTTCAGGCGTTAAGAGGTGGTAAATGATGGACATTTCAACATTAGGTTCATGCATAGCAATCGTTATGATCTGCTACATCGTAGGAATGGGCTGTAAAGCATCAAAAAGAATCTCCGATGAATGGATCCCGGTGATTATGGCGGTTATTGGTGGAATTCTCGGAGCAGTCGGGATGGGAGTTATCCCAGATTTTCCGGCAACGGACTACATCACGGCAGTAGCGGTCGGTATGTTCAATGGTCTGGCGGCAACAGGCGTGAACCAGTTATACAAACAGAGCAAGAAAGCGTAGTTGAATGGGCGGACGAGGTGCTTCGAGCGGTATAAGCGATAAGGGTAATTCTTACGGCAGCCAGTATCACACCGTCTTGAAAAGCGGAAACATAAAATTTGTGGAAGCAAATGACAGGCACTCAGAAAGCCTGTTTGAAACTCAGACAAAAGGTCGTGTATATGCAACAGTGGGCGGAAATGATCTTCTGAAAATCATATATTACGATCGATAAAATAAAAGAGCAAAACAAATTGACCTCGACCATAAACACAAGGGGATGCAACCTCATATCCATCATGGATACTATCATAATGAAAATGATAGTGCTAAAGGAGCCAGTCACTTGACTTCTTCTGAAAAGAAAATGGTTGAGAGGGTAAAACAGATATGGTACAATCATATAAACAGAAAGCATTAGTTTAAACGAACAAAAACAGTGTGATCAGCACATGATTCCCATAAAGGGATGCTTTTTGCCAGCAAGTGTCGTATACCCTGGTGATTACGCCTTGATGGAGGAGAGTTCGGTTCAACTCCGAACACTTGCCGAATGAGAGATATCATATCAGAAATGATGTGGTGTCTCTTTTTTGTTATACAGAGGTAAAGATGGGCGGACGCGGCGGAAACAGCGGAATGGCTGGAAAAAGTACGGGATTTTCGTACAAACGGGGGAACAGAACTGTAACGGTGCAACGAACAGCGGCAGGAGTTACCCTTGTGGATGGAAGACCGAGCAAGGTTGATTTTAACACATTGCGTAAAAATATGAGTCAAAAAGATGGGTTTAAAAATTTGACAGATTCAGATCTGAGGAAAGCACGCGAAAGACGATATGAAAATCAAAAGCATGATTATGAAGTTCTTCCGAATGGAGAACGTGGAAAAGGTAAAACAGTATATCGTCCGCGTAGAACGAGGTAATCAATGGCGAATAAGGAAAGCAGTATTGCATATGAAAATCTAAACCGCCGGATCTTTCCTGGTGCTGGTGAATACGGCATACCGCGCTTAGAAGCGGAGACCTTTGATGGAAACTGTGAGTTTGTGGGATTCAATTATGCCCGCGGTAATTGCCGGAATCCAGAGAAAAAAGCAGTTCATTTCTTTATTGACGATTATCAATTCGATGCTCTATGGCGCAACGTGGATCGCTATGTGGACAAGCTGAGGCAGTTTCAGTATGTTTTGACGCCAGATTTCAGCACCTACACCGATTTCCCTAAAGCTATCCAGATATACAACCATTACCGTAAGCATTGGGTAGGTGCATACTTGCAGGAGTATGGCTGCCAAGTAATCCCGACGATCTCATGGAGCACACCAGAATCCTATGCATGGTGCTTCGATGGGGAGCCAAAGGGCGGCACACTGGCGGTTTCTTCGGTCGGATGCATGAACAGTGCAGAAAAAAGAAGTCTGTTTTTATCTGGGTACGCGGCGATGGTTGAGCGGTTACATCCGGAGACAATCATCTTTTACGGCAGTGTACCGGAGGAGTGCAAAGGAAATATTGTCCGGGTGCGGGCATTTAGCGATAAATTCAAGGAGGCGGTATGTGATGGGTGGTGATTATGTATAGTGATACGGTTACAGTATTTTGTTATTACGAGTCATCGGACGAGGCCATCTGGTACCCATATGTCTTGTCGGGTGTAGATTTGAATATGGATCGGGGTGCAATCTTGAAAAAATATGGTCCAGGCAGTACGGACAACGCACAGCTTCATATCGAATATCAGGAGCAGGATGGTAGCAAGCTGATCCGGACGGCAGCAGGATTCTTCCTTCCGTGGCTTCCGCCAAAGAGTTGGAAAAGGCAGGAGGCGGAAGAAAGGGCAGCCAGTATCACGTTTGGCAATGATGATTTTTTCATAGCTGGAGAATGGGAGGCAGGTGCCGTGAATGATGCTGATTACCCGGATGGTTTTTATCAGTATCTGAATGCGGAACGGGATTACTGCTTTAAGATATCCAGTGTGGGCGGACCGTACAGCCTGATCCCGCACTTTGAAATTCTAGGAAAGTAGGTGGACGACATCGCCAGAAGGAGTAAAAGAGGTGCTATGAAAAGCTTCTCTACCGTCAAGGGAAATGTTAACATAACATTGGATATGTCGCGGTTTAAGCGACAGTTTCAGAGGGCACAATATCAGCTTGATGGGGCTGTTATGGAAAGTATGGTTCCATTTATGCCGATGATTACCGGAAGTTTTATAAATACAACCTGCGCGGCTAGTGCGGCGGTGCAAGGCAGCGGTGTTGTATATGCTGCCTATGGTCCGCAGGGGCGATTCTTGTATGAAGGAAAAGGCATGGTAGATGAGCAAACCGGCAGCCCCTGGGCGCGTAGGGGAGCGAAGAAGGTTTTGGTCAGCCAATATGGCGGAAAGACACGGGCAAAGGAACGGCTGGAATATACGAGGCAGGCGCATCCGAAAGCGCAAGCGGAGTGGTTTGAAGCAGCCAAGAAGGCAGATGAAAAGGCATGGATTCACCTGGTAAAAGAAACAGCGGGAGGTGGTAAACGTGGCTAATGTATTGCAACCGATAGGAACAGATGCGAGTGGTTATGAGGTACTGACGGCGGCGATCCAGGAGCTTTTGAATCAGTATCCGGGTCTGCCACAGGGAGAACGGATTAAGTTTGAAGAGCTGGAAAAAGACAAAGGAATTGCTTTTTCAGCGGACAGCGGTGCCTTGATTTATGAGGAGAATGAGGATGTGATAGGGAACATCTTTCAAACCTGTCAGTTTCCGTTCTATGTTGTATACCGGACGGCATCCGATCGGGAACGACGTAAACTATCGGCTCAGAGCTTTCTAGACGGGCTTGGAAAATGGCTCTGCCGGGAAAAGGTTGTGTTAAATGATAAAGAATATCGTTTGACTGAATATCCAAAGCTCTCCCAAGAGAGAAAGATAACAAGAATTGTGCGGGAAAATGCATATGGCTTGGAACCGCAGGAAAATGGTGTACAGGATTGGGTTCTTCCGGTATCTGTACGATACAGTAATGAAATATTAGAGCCAGACGCATGACGCAGAGCCAGGATCAATTTGATTTGAGGCTCTGTTTTTTTATTCAAGAAGGAGGACGTTATGAGCAAATTAACAAGAGGTGCTTACAGAACATTTCTGGATGCGGCATTTGGTGGTACTGGAACGCCTAAATGGTGGAGACTGGGAAAGTACACCGATGATTTAAGCGTTAATCTGAATCCGGATGTTTCATCCAATAAGAATGTCTGGGACGAATCATATGTTGAGGACAACGGTTATGAACCGTCGATCGAATCGACCACTTACTATGCGGATCCGACCGATCCGATTTATCCGAAACTGCGAGATATGGCAATGAACCGGTTAAAGGGTGATGATTGCAGAACAACGATTCTGGAAGTGATTGTAGAGGATACCGTAGCGGCAAAACACAGGGCATGGAAAGAGGATGTTGTGGTGAAGCCGGAAGAGTACGGCGGCAATACATCGGGCTTTCAGATCCCGTTCAGTATTCATTTTGATGGAAACCGGAAGGAAGGTTCTGTCACGATCGCGGATGGCGCTCTCACGTGGGATGATGCCAAGGTAGGAGAATAAGGGAAGGTGTAACAGATGGGAAATGTAATTCAGATTGATGATGGCAGTAAGGTATACGATATTACGAATATGCGTGGGGAACTTTTGGGACAGTTCAAATTTATTCCATCTGATTTCGATCTTATCCGGCGTTATGATGAGACGGTTTCTGCTTTTGAGCAGATGTCCGAGGAGATCAAGGGGAAAAAAGATGCACCGATTTCCTATGTAATGGAATTGGATAAGCGTATCGGAGAACAGGTGGATTATCTGTTTAATGCGCCGGTGGCGAAAAGCTTCTTTTCGATTACCTCCCCGTTCACGATGCTGGACAGCGGGCAGTTCTTTGTTGAGAATGTGCTGAACGCCGTGAAGGGGATCATTGAGCAGGAGAGAAATGTAAAGCTGGAAGCGGTGCAGGCTCATGTTCAGAAATACACGCAGAAATACAAAACGGGTCCGGGCGGCTATATTGCCCCGGTAAAATAGTGTTTACCTGGGATCTTCCGCAGGCACTGGAAGTTGGCGGGAGAATGTATGAAATTCGGACAGATTTCCGCCCGGCTCTGGATATTTTGGTGGCATTCAATGATCCAGAGCTGCCGGAGGAAAACAAAATCCAGGTAATGATGGAGATTCTGTTTGTAGAGCTTCCACCTGAGGAGTACCTGAATGAAGCCGTAGAACGGGCGTACTGGTATCTGGATTGCGGGAAACGAAGTGATGGAAAGGCTGGTCCCAGAGTCATGGATTGGGAGCAGGATGCATCCATGATTTTTTCGGCGATTAATAAGGTGGCAGGATATGAGCTGAGAAATCCCCAACGCTATACGCATTGGTGGACATTTGCGGGGTATTTTGACGAAATAGATGAAGGAACCTTTTCACAGGTTCTTGCCATACGCCAGAAGCGCGCAAAAGGGAAGAAGCTGGAAAAATGGGAAGAAGAGTTTCTTCATGAACATCGTTCACTTGTGATTTTGGAAAATAAGACATCGGAGGAAGAACAGAAACGGATTGCGGCAGAAGAGGCGGCGGTCGATGCGTTATTTAAGGGGGTGTACTGATAGATGGCGGACGGAACCATAGTAATTGATACGGCGATCCGGAAAGATGGGCTTGATGCCGGAATTAATGAGATAGAACAGGCACTGGACGGCGCATCGGCGCAGTTTCATGATTATGGGGATTCTGTTCAGAAATTCATCGATGACTATATGAACGGAGCCGGACAGGCATCTCGGTACACGAACGAATTAAAGCAGCAGGTTGAAACGCTGAAAGAGCAGTTGAAAGAGCTCGAAGGGAAAGGGCAGTGGTTGGGAGACAGCGAATATGATGAGAAGTATTTGCAATATCAGAAACTTCTGCAGGCGGTAAAGGATTATAAAAGAGAAATTGTAAGCCCGACACCGGATACGAAACTGTTTAATTCGAGCACCCTGGAAGGCCAGATCGAGAAGCTGACCGGAGACCTAATGAAATTACGCAACAGCGGAAAGGGCTTCGGAGATGAGACGTTTGATGCGACGGCGACCGCGCTGAAACGAGCCCAGCAGTCACTTGCAGACTATCAAAAAGAACTGTTTAAGACAGATGAGCAGCGGCAGAAAGAGGCAGAAACAGCCAGGAAGCAGGAAGAAGCGCAGCGGCGCGTGAATGAGAGGCTGGAGGAAGCGCGGCAAAAGGAAGCCGCCGCCGCTCAGGAAGCTGCCCGGCTTTCGGCGATCGGTGAGAATGCTAAAATTTCGAATCGACGCATCGTGTCCCTCAATAAGGAACTGGCTGCCCTAGAGGCACGACAAAAGGAACTGTCAAAAGCGGGCGTAGGGCCGGGATACAAAGAATATGACAGCAACGCCCGGAAAATAAGAAAGCTTAGGGAAGAACTGAGCCGTTACCAGAGCGGCGCAAAGGCATCTGAAAAGCAGACTAAGAAACTGAATAAATCCTTGGATAATACCAAGAAATCGGCGGGTGGCGCCCGGATGAGCATGAAACGGATGTTGATGATGTCTCTGATGTTTTCAACGGTGTTCCGTGCACTATCTGCAGTTGCTTCGGGGTTAAAGTCCGGTACGGATAACCTGGCGCAGTATTCGGATGATACAAATCGGGCGCTCTCTATGCTGGTGTCTGCCCTGACCCAGTTGAAAAACAGTTTTGCAACTGCATTTTCTCCGGCGATCGAGTATGCGGCACCGGCACTGACAAAAATGATTTCACTTTTGTCGGAAGCGGTTACGTGGGCAGCACAGTTGGCGGCTGCTTTGACGGGCAAGGACACATATACGCGGGCAACTAAGGTAGAAGAGGATTACGGCGCCGCCCTGAAGGAGAGCAACCAACAGTTAAAGGATAAGGAGAAACTGAATAAAAAGCTGCTGTTTAGCTTTGATGAACTGATACAAGCGCAGAAGAACAGCAGTGATACAAAAGATTATGTCGGACCAACACCGGATCAGATGTTCAAAACGGAGGAAGTTCCGAATGAAATGAAGGATCTGGCTGCGGATATAAAAAAGACATTCTCTGATTTGTTTGACCCGCTGAAAGAGTCGTGGAAAGAAAATGGTCCGGAAGTGACGGAGGCTGTTAAAGCGGCTTTTACGGCGATGAAGCAGCTGGCGGGGGATGTCGGGGCTTCCTTTATGCAGGTCTGGAATATGGAAGGATATGGGAAACGTATCACGGATGATCTGCTGATTACGGTTGCCAACCTGGCATGGACGGTCGCTAATCTGGCTACACAGTTGGATGCAGCATGGGTGGCAGGCGATACCGGCACAAACATCATGCGGCATCTGGGAGATATCATTTTAGAAATCACAGGCTTTTTCCGTGATGCATCGCAGAGTATGAAAGACTGGTCGGCAGATTTGGACTTTTCTCCGTTACTTACCAGTTTTGATGCAGTTTTGGCGGCACTGGGACCGGTGGTAGGAGACATTGGCGACGCGTTGCTGTGGTTATTGAATAAATGCCTTCTCCCGTTGGCAAAATGGGGGCTTGAATCAGGGCTTCCGGCGGTATTTGACCTGATAGCGGCGGCGCTGACGGCATTACATAGTGTGCTCATGGCAGCAGAACCGACATTCGACTGGATGTGGAATGATTTCTTCCAGCCGATTGGGCAATGGACAGGTGAGTTAATCATCGGAGCACTCCAGAAGCTTACGCAGGCGCTTTTTAGATTTTCAGACTGGGCATCTCAGCATAAGAGTACGATTCAAGCGCTTACGGAGGTTGTAATCATGTTCTTTGCGGCATGGGCGGTCACAACGCTGGTTTCTCATGTTGGATTGATGATCGCGAATCTTGGGAAGCTGATTGGCGTTCTGGCAACGACCAATATCAAATTCTTGGCGATTGTGACGGTTCTGACAGCAGTTGCAGGGCTGGCAATGAAAGTGGCTCAGGCGTGGACAAAAATGACACCAGGAGAGCGGCTGGCGACGAAGATCATCGCGGTAGCTGGTGCGATTGCATTGGTGGTAGCGGCGATCGGAGCGTTGACCTCCAATTATGTGATGCTTGGTGTGGCGATGGCGGTTGCGGGAATCGCAGGATTGGGAATTTCCAGTATTGTGAGCAGTGCAAATTCCAGAAGCGGAAACAGCCGACCGAATACAGCATCTGCATATCAGAATGCGAACCGGGCAGTTTCTTACGCGAGCGCACCGTTCAGGATGCCTCGTCTGGCAACTGGTACGGTGGTACCGCCGAGAGCGGGTGAGTTCGCTGCTATCTTAGGAGACAATAAACGGGAAACTGAGGTGGTATCTCCGCTTAGCACGATGAAACAGGCTTTGAAAGAGGCACTGGAGGAATCTGGGGCAATCGGCGGCGGAAGAGATATTCATATAGATTTGATACTGAACGGGCAGAGATTTGCCAGTGCAGTATATAAGGCGAACAATCAGGAAAGACAGCGTGTAGGAGTAAGGATGGTGCAACAGAATGCCTAAGATTGGAAATGGAGTATTTGAGATTGACGGAATGACGTTTCGGTTATGGGTTAAAGAGCTGAAACGCTCTTTCAAAGTAACCGATACGGATAATTCTGGGCGGTTGAAAGATTACAGTATGTATCGGGACATTGCAGGTACCTTTTACAATTACACGCTGACGCTGGATCCGGATCGGAGCAATCGGGCTGATTACGATAGTTTTTATGAGATCGTGTCAGCGCCGAAAGCCTCTCATCATATGGTGTTTCCGTATGGGCAGGAGACACTGGAGTTTGAGGCGTATGTAACCAGCGGAGATGATAGTTTGAAGATGCAGGAGACGGATAACGGACATATCAATAAATGGTCGGGTCTGTCGCTGAATTTTATAGCCATGAAACCGAAAAGGAGACCGTGATGGGAGAAGGATTGAAAATCGTATATGATGATGTGGCGCCATATGCGAAAGAAAATAGCACTCCGCAGATTGTAAAAGCAGGATTGCGCCCTCATAAAGGACTTTTCCCGCGGGCGGGGTTGGTGCCGGCAGCGACAACCGTAGAACGAGAGTTCTTGGATCTACGCCGGGATGATTTGACCTATCCCGGTTACGCGCTTTGTTATCCTGGCTTTTCGCTGCTGGATGGAAACTATATCAATATGCCAGCTCCGGCAGTTGATTACGGATATATTTCGGATGAATGGTCGGATGCGGACGGTAATTTTGGATGGAGATATAGCAGAAAAGGGCTCACACCTCAAAAAGGGCTGTACCCGCGAACATTTCTATACCCAGCATCTGGCGGAAGTACCTGGATGGATATGCCAGCACTGACGATCAGTTTCAACGGGAAGTTTTCAAGTGTAGGTATTCTTCTTACGTTCAATTTGCTGTCGGGAGATTATGTGCGGAAGCTCAATATTAAATGGTATGCAGATGATATCCTGCTTTCAGATAAGGATTTCGAGCCGGACAGTGCGAGATATTTCTGCAGTAATTATGTGCTGCGGTACAACAAGATTGTATTGACATTCAAAAGTACGTCAAAACCATACCGCCCGGTGTTCCTGACCCGCATCGATTACGGAATCTATCGTGATTTCCTTTCGGATGAGCTGCTTGAAACGGATTGTTTGCAGGAGATCAATGCGATATCGGAGAGCATCAGCATTAATACGTTGTCGTTTACTGTTCGGGCAAAGAATAATATTCCGTTCGATCTGCAGAAAAAGCAGAGATTGGGATTGTACTTCGACGGCCGCTTGTTGGGAAATTTTTATTTGAAGAGCGGCGCCAGAAAGAACCGGATCGATTATTATATGGACACACACGATGCACTGGGGATTCTGGATGGTAATGAATATCATGGAGGGATCTGCTCGGCTGTGAAAGTAGATACGGTACTGCAAGAAATATTTGCCGGGGAAGATTTTGGATATAAATTGGATGAGTCCTATAAGGATGTTACGCTGACAGGGTATATTTCGTATACGAGCAAGCGAAATGCGCTGGTGCAGGTGGCGTTTGCCATCGGGGCGATCGTAGATACATCTTACGGAGATTGTGTGCGGATTTATCCGCAGCCACAGGAAGTAACGGGAACTTTTGATAATTCGAACACGTTTGATGGATTGACCCTGGAGCATAGCGACATAGTAACCGGAATCCGGCTGACCGTTCACAGCTATGCGGAGACGGATGAGGAGGAAGAGCTATACAAGGAAGCACTGAATGGAACCGCGGAGATTGTATTTTCGGAACCGCATCATAGCCTCTCGATCCTCGGCGGCGCTCTGGAAGAGAGTGGAGCCAATTATGCGATCATAACAGGAACAGGAGCCGTTATTACACTGACTGGGAAAAAATACGGTCATTCGACATCCCAGTTATCGAAAGATAATCCGGATATTATTTACAACAAAAATATTAAAGAGGTAACGGATGCAACTCTCATAAATCCAGAAAATGGACCGGCGGCACTGGAACGCATTTATGAATATTACCAGCGGGCAGAGAGCGTTGTTGGCGATGTGCTTCTGGAAGAGGACAAGCAGTTGGGACAGAAAGTGCAGATTGACACCGGCTACGACGGCATCCGCACAGGAGTAATAGAAAGCATTGATCCGAGTTTTGCAACAGGAATAAGAGCGAGGATAAGCATACATGAGTGAGATTCTTGACAGTTTGATATTTGACCGGGTACAGGAAGATTTAGATAACCTGACGCAGAAAGCATACATTGATTATGCAGATTTGAACCGCATTGAGGGGGCTGTAAAATGGGTTTCTTATGTGCTGAATCGATACGGCTATAAAAATACGACACACAATAAGCTGAATTGGAAAATGAATGACTTTCGGACAGAGAAAGAGATGGAGCGCCTGCGGGATAATATAGCAGCTATCCGGGCGGCTTATTATACCCCAGACAGTACACCGCTTACGCCGGAAAGAATTACATACACATCCATTTATCAGGCAAACGCGATCGAGAAGATCATTTATGATATTGGCACATTGATTGAGACGTCTTCGCCAGGAATGCAGCATTTAAGTTTCAGGCTGGGAGCTGGCAGGACACTAGGGAACAGGAGTATAGCAATATGAGCTTAAAGACAGATTATAAAAACGATATCTTTACTGGCAAGCGGAAATATCAGATAACCAATAATGCGGATGGAACGGTTTCTCTGGATGATGTAACGGACTATGTGCAGGAGGGGGATATTCTTTCGGCGGATGATGTGAATGCGATCAATAAAGCGGTAAATGAGCTGCAGACAGGAAGCGATTCGTTCCAGGAAAAAATTACAGAACAGGTCGAGGATGTATCAGGAACAGCGGAGGCCCTGACGGGGGAAGTGCTTCTGACGCTTCGAGCCTCCGGATGGAGCGATACGGCACCGTATACGCAGAAGGTTGCATTTGCTGGAATAAAGGAAACGGACATTCCTATATACGGGTTACGTTTGACGGGAACGCTGTCCAACGTGACGGTAGAAGCGCAGAAACTTGCGTGGGGCTACGTGGATCGAATCGCATCGGGTGATGACGTTGTGACGGCATATTGTTACAGCAAAAAGCCTGTGACGGACATCGTGGTATCGGCGAAAGGGGTAAAACATGGCTGATGGAATTTTGTTAAAGCATGGTGCCGGTGTGGATAATACGGATTTGACCGCGGTATCGGGGGATGTCCTGGAAGGAGAGAAGTTCTTGGGAGCTGACAGCAAGGAAGCGCAGATGGGAGCGATGAAACGGATAACGGCGGTTGATAAGTCAATGACCGTCAATGAGACTTACAACATCCCTGCTGGATATCATGCTGGTACGGATTCTTTCCATCAGTCAGGGATTCCGGTTGAGGATGGTCCGCAGATTGATCCAGGCAGCGGTGGAATTACTGTAAATGTAAAAGGAAAATACCTGCAGAGTAATGCAGTTCTTATGTCGGTGGAGAACCTACGACCAGAAGTGATAAAGTACGGGGTTCAAATCGGAGATATTACGGGAAATTATCAAGGATTTCCAGATGAGGAGGGGTAACGGTGGATGGATTGCTGGATATGGTGGTGCAGAGGGCAGATTTTGATGCGCTGACAGCGACACCGGAAATGGTATTGGAAAAGAAAAAATTCATTGGTCCAGATGGCGCTATCAGTGTAGGTACAATGCCTGATAGGGGTTCCCCTACGATTTCCCTTCCCTTGAATGGAACAGCGTCAATACCGGCAGGAAAATACAGTGGAGGAAAGGTTACGCAGAATATCCCGGCAATGGGAGATTATACAATCTATCCGACCAGTAAGGAACAGCAGATTCCAACAAAAGGGGTCTATATGGGTGGAAACATCATCGTTCCCAAGCTGAGCAATCTGGTGCCGGAGAATATCAAAGAAGGGGAATACGTCGGCGGAGTCGGACCGGGGACCTGGAAAGGGTTTGTGGTGAACGATCCGTATACGCTGTATTATCGGGGAACGTTTGGCCCGGGGCAGAGTATAAAAATACTTAAATCATACAGCAATTCACATACGGTGAATCCTACATATGAAGAAAAGTATATTTACTTAGCGCCTGATGGACGTTCGACGGAACAGTTTTGCAGATTTAATCCTATTGATATAACGGGAAAGAAAACATTAATAATTGAATATACGGTTTATTTGAAAGCGATAGCATACAATACTTGCTATATGAAGCCGTTTTTAACTACGTTTGATCCAGATGATGGAAGTGGGGGGCGATTGGATGTTCTCGGAGATAAAAATTTGTTGGGAATAACGACGTTGGGAAGAGATACTAAATATACGGCGCCAACCGCTGTAAGTGGTGATGGAGCTCATGATGGTGATCAAATAGAAAGTCTTCGGGTGGATGTATCATCTTTTTCACGAACGGTATATCTTTCCTTGTATGTATATATGACAAAATATGAGAAGTATGCTTGGTTTAAAATTCATAGCATAAAATTCGAATAAAGGAGAAATCAATATGGGAATGAATGATAAACACAATTACGATCCAACAAAATGGGTAGACAATAGCGAACCGGATATTGATGCAGAACATTTGAATAAAATTGAATCAGCGCTGCAAGAATACGGTGTCAGCATTGATGAGCTGGCGGCGGCAGGGGGTACCGCCGCGAAAGTCAAGGCTACCGATACATATGGAATGGTAGTCGAAGCATTGGGAGAGAGCACAGCACAGGCGCTGATTGACGCGATCGCCAATAAGGTTATGAATGAGCTTATCAATAAAAATAAGATTGTAAATAACCTTCTGGCTACGGATGCCTCCACCGTTCTGGCGGGAACACAGGGCGCGGCGCTGGATAAAAGGCTGGTGGCGACAGAGAATGCGGTTACTAAGTTAAATAGCGACTTGCCCGGAAGAGCAAAAATAGCAAACATTTCTTCGCTTGCCAGCATCGGCGATATATTTAAAACATATAGCAAAAATGGCAGTATCCCTGTGATTGGAATTATAAACTGGGATGTAACTCTAGCTCCGGATCGAAATGTTACTATTGCCTTTGTTTGGAATTATCTGATAGTGGCAATCAGTTCTAGTGGATGTATTTATACCGCTAGTCCAAATGCAACCACGTGGCAAAAGAGAAACTAAAAACCATTTTCACGGGGCGCGAAAATGATGGGATATATCTAAAATCGTAATTTCATAAAGAAAATTTTACAGAATCTCTCCGTTTTGGTACCTTAAAAGTGTCAGAAAGGAGAGATTTTTATATGGTAGAAGAGTTATTGATGAATGTGGTAAATGCAATGAGTAATTGCTTGGATGAAGAGCAGTTGGACAAGCTGCAGAATGTCCTGTACATCAATTTCCACGATGTGAGAGTAGTAGAAGAGAAGAATGAGCTCCAGGCGACCGGCACCGACAGCGACACCGCAAAGATGCGGTTATTTGTGGCATCTAAAAAAGTGTCAGGTAGGCAAGACAATACATTGGCTCAGTACATCAGGGAGATCACTAATTGCCGTAACGCGCTGCGAAAGAATATTGAGGATATCACTACGATGGATCTGCGCTGGTACTTTGGAATGCTCCGGGAACGGAACAAAATCAGTATGGTTACGCTGCAGGGGCGGATGCGGTACCTCAATAGTTTTTGGACATTTTTGCAAAAAGAGAATCTTGTTAAAGATAATCCAGTGGCGCGTATCGAATCGCTACGTATTGAGAGCACTATCAAAAAGGCGTTTTCGGCACAGGAGTTGGAGGCACTTCGAATGGCTTGCGTCCGTCCGAGGGATCGGGCGCTCATAGAGTTTTTATATGCCACGGGCGTTCGCGTGTCGGAGCTGTGCAGCCTTAATATAGGCGATATTGATTTATATAAGCAGGAGTTTAAAGTGATGGGAAAAGGCAGGAAAGAACGCCGGCTGTATATATCAGACGGTGCGTGTTTTCATCTCTATCGTTATCTACGCTGGCGGATGAGTAAAGAAGGGTTAACGATGGAAGAGTTGGCGAGCAAGCCGCTCTTTGTGTCAGCTAAGAAGCCGTACAGCCGCATGACGGTGGCGGGAGTGCAGTATCTTGTAAAGAATCTTGGCAAAAAGGCAGGCGTTGGAAATGTGCATCCGCACCGGTTCCGTCGGACTTTTGCCACGGACCTTCTAAACCGCGGAATGAGAATAGAGGAGGTTATGGTGTTGATGGGGCATACCAAGATTGAGACGACACTGATATACTGCAATATAAAACAGGACAATGTCAGAGAGTCTTATCGTAAATATGCAGCGTAGGTAGGAGAGTGGCATAACTTTTTAGGTCGGCAGAAATGGCGGCTTTTTTGCTGTGCGCAAAAATAGGAGATGGGAGAGGACAGGGGAGTGGGGGACGATCTGTGACAAAAACAGAGTAAGTTTTCCACAGTTAAATTACGATTTAATAATAGATGAGAATATTTAAACTTAAGACCATGTAAGAGTATCCATATTTAAATAAAACATCTTTCCATAACATAACCCACATACTATCCAATCAAATGCAAACCAAAGCATAGTACCACCAGTAGAGGGCAAGATTTCAGTATTCTTCCAATCAATATAGCCAACCCAACATTCATATTCTTGTTGACAAAGTGTTTTTATTACTGATAAATCTGTAACTTTGCCATAAAATTTAATTTTAATATCGCTATTTTATCGCTTAAGCAAAGAGAGACCAATTATCCCATTTTCCGTTATTAACGGCTCTGTATTTGGGTTTATTCTGAGGACCAATATTAATCTGGGACCCTCTTCCGTTTCCTAAGAATACAGTCAAAACAATGCCGTATCCAATAGGAAACGAAGAGTTATTATTAGTTATGGTTAAAGTAATTCCTTTACGAAATGCATTCGGTTCATCACTTGCAAGCTTTGAATTGTCGATAAAAATTTTGGGCTCGCTATTTTACTGTGTTATCCCCATTCGCTCCAATTATGATTGTAATCGTAATATCTATACATGATTTTTGAGCTGTGTATCATACATTGTGCGCGCTCAGCTTCCAAATTGCCGATTGTATTATTCCATGCCCAGACCGTGATTAGTATGGATATTTTATTTTTAAAAAATGAGTTATAATTGGCTGCATTTGAATCCCAACCATTAAAAACGGTTAAGACGCTTTTTGCGATGTTTGGATTAATAACAGTTCCGTTACTTGAAATGGTATTTTTCAGGTCGCTATTTAACTTGCTACAAGTCTATTCCAGGATTCCCAAGTGGTCGGGGTGTAGTTTATGTTTCTTCGAAAATAAATAGCTTTATCACTCCAATCGGTCGAAATGGCAAATTGCGTGATCCAAGCGGTCGAACTATTTCCAAGGTTGTTGGATGTGTTAAAGGTTATTATGATCCAATAGCTCTCAAACGGAAGATTCAAGCCCGTTTTGCCCGTTTTGTAGATTCCATTCGCCAACATGTAATTAGCATTAGTATTATATTGATATCTCGACTGAAATGCAGCGCAAAAGCTATTTTCGCCACCACTTGCTATAAGGTGACTGGAGGCCTCGCTATTTTGTGGAGAGAACCAGAAATGATACATCATGCTAATATAAAATAAGTAAATCCTATTAATAAGGAGGAAAAATATTATGGATAAAATGATTCTCAAAGACAACACAACAGTCGAACTGCAGACAGGAGCATCCCTGTCAGCGGTAACAGCCAAGTTTGACAGCAAGGATGCTATGCTGGAAACTTGGAAAACACTGACTCTGGAAAATCTGGCAGAAGTAAAATTCCAGAATAATGCTGGAATGACTGTCGGGACATATAAGGACTTGATTCTTGAATCTGAAACCTCGCAGGAAGTATCTGATGGCGTACAGACCACGTTTTCTTTCCGTGCGAAAACCGACACAGAGAAACGCTTGGATGCTCTGGAAGAGGGGCAGACAGTGCAAGACGAGGCGATCAGCGACCTGGGGGAAGCAACCAGCGAACTGGCGGAGAAAGGAGGTGCTAAGTGATGGGGGCTTTTTATGGAAAGAAAATCAGAGACGGGAAAATGACACTTGAAAAGGTGCCGTTATATTGGCGTAAGGTAACCGAGAAATGGTTGGAGGAGCATCCGGAGGGATAGAATGATCGATACAGAAATTGCAGTAGCCTTGATTGCGTCCGGCGGAGGTGTCCTGGGGGCTTTTGCAGGTGTGATTGCATCGGCGAAGCTCATGACATACCGGATGGGGCAGCTTGAAAAGAAAGTTGAAAAGCATAATACAGTAATCGAACGCACGTATAAGCTGGAAGAAATGCAGGCTGTCATGCAGGAACAAATCCGAGTGGCGAATCATCGTATCCAGGATTTGGAGGAGGGAAGAGCTTGAAAGAAAAACTTGCGAAACTGATTGATGTAAAAAGCCTTATGACATTAGCATTGACAGCGGGATTCATTGGGCTGACGTGTTCCGGAGAAGTATCCGGACAGGAATACATGAGCATTTTCACTATGATTGTGGGGTTTTATTTCGGAACCCAGGCAGAGAAAGCAAGAAAATAGAAAGAGAGGAAAGAAAAGATGAGTTGTAACGTACATGGAAACAAGAATGCAAACGAAGTACATAACTATAGCGCTAAGAAAGCGCAGAAATTAGGGCATCCGGAAATGACGGTAGATCCAGAGTGCACCTGCGACGTTGGCTGCACGGGTCCGGCAAAAGAAGGAAAAGGGAATACGCCGGTAGGACCGGGAGCAGAAACAAAAAAGCCGGGACCGGCAGATGAGTGCAAATAATGATTCAGGGCGGAAAGTTTCCGCCCTGTGTTCGTAGAAAGGATAAATATGAGGGATATTACATTGTGCCATCCGCGCCTCCAGCGTCTTGCGAGTGCGTGGATGAAAGCCTGTGCGACACATGGAATTACAGTGGTGATTGGAGAAACGTTCAGGACAGTAGCAGAGCAGGATGCTCTCTATGCTCAGGGGCGCACGAAACCGGGGAAAAAGGTAACTAATGCACCGGGCAGCAGCTACAGTTCACAGCATCAGTGGGGAATTGCTTTTGATTTTTATTTAAAAATGGACATTGATGGAGACGGCAGCACGTCAGATGATGCATTTAATGACAGCACAGGAATGTTTAAAAAAGCGGCTGAGATTGCCAAGGGTTTGGGGCTTGACTGGGGAGGGGACTGGAAGAGTCTGGAAGACAAACCGCATCTTTATCTGCCGGACTGGGGCAGCGGAACAAACATCCTCAAACAGAAATATGGAACGTTTGAGAACTTTAAAAAGACATGGTCCGGAAAAACGGAACCAGACAGCTCATCCGCATCTATCACAGAGATGAAAGATGTAAAGAGTGGTACTCATGGTTTGTGTATCACAGCCTCATCCCTGATTATCCGCCGGTCTCCAAAAGGAAACGATACCGGAAAACGATATAAAAAAGGTCAGTGCATTCAGCCAATCCGTAAGTGCTTTGCAGATGGAGAACCGTGGATTCAGACGTCAGACGGATGGGTAAGCGGGAAATATCTGAAAGGCTGGCTCTACCAGGACATGAAATGGTGGTACATGCTTGAGGGATACACTTATCTGCATGATATCATCAGCCAGATTGACGGACAGGCATATGCGTTCGATGCGGACGGCTGGATGCTCACCGCGGATCGAATTGCTCCGGACGGACATATCCAATAAATTGCGTGATATATGGTACAATGAAAGAGCTGGTTCTCCTTGAAAATAAAAGGAAAATCAGCCTTTTTTCGTGTGATATTTCGTGTGATATTTCCCCCGAAAAAGGGGTTCCAGAGCCGGAAAAAGGCGTTCCTTGAACAACCTGCAAAAACACCGAAAGCCCTTGAAAATAAAGGAAAAATCCAATATTTTCAAGGGCTTTCAAATCTGCCGGCTGCGGGACTTGAACCCGCACGGTGTTGCCACCAATGGATTTTGAGTCCACCTCGTCTGCCATTCCGACAAGCCGGCTGTCTATCGACGCTTTTTATCTTACCAAAATTGGAGACAGATTGCAACTGTTTTTTTGTTTGTTTTGAAATTAAGAAGCGAAGCATTCGCAGGGGCTTGCGTGTTTCATTAAAATAAGGTATGATTAGGTTCAAATGGGTTTATGAACGCGTCATGCGTGAATGATAATTCATATGGAATGACAGACTGGAAAAGGAGGTGGCGTCTGTGACCTGTCGGGAAGCGGAGCGTCTTGTGACGCCGTATATCCAGGATAAACTGAGCGGGGATGAGCTGGAAGCGTTTCTGGAGCATCTGGAACATTGCCGCAACTGTCAGGAAGAATTGGAAATTTATTTTATGGTGGATGTCGGACTGAAACAGCTGGACACCGGATCGGGTACTTTTGATATCATGGGCGCACTGCAGAAGCGGATCGCTGAGTCATATGCCCGTGTGCGCCGGATGTGGCGCTTCCGGAAAATGGAGTATGCGGTCAATACGCTGGGCGTGATGGCGGTATTGGTGACGGTGATGCTGCAGGTCAGGATTTGGCTGGCACCATAGAAAAAAGCAACAAGTGATAGAACAGGAGACGGAAACAGATGGGCAAATTAGTGCTGATAGATGGTCATAGTATACTCAACCGGGCATTTTACGGGGTGCCGGAGTTGACAAATTCGAAGGGACTCCACACCAATGCAGTGTACGGATTTTTAAATATCATGTTCCGGGTGATCGAAGATGAGGGGGCAGACTATCTGGCAGTGGCATTTGACTTGAAAGAGCCGACATTCCGTCACAAAATGTATGCGGCATACAAGGGAACGAGAAAACCGATGCCGCAGGAGCTGCATGAGCAGGTTCCGGTGATGAAGGAAGTGCTGACAGCGATGGGCGTGCCGATTCTTACCAAGGCGGGGTATGAGGCAGACGATATTCTGGGAACGATCGCGAAACGCTGTGCGGCGGAGGGCGTGGAGGTTTCTATCGTATCAGGAGATCGTGACCTGCTGCAGCTTGCAGATACGCACATTAAGATTCGGATGCCGCGTACTTCGAAAGGTACGACGGAGATACGCGACTATTACCCGGAGGATGTGAAGGCGGAGTATCAGGTGACGCCGATCGAATTTATTGATGTAAAGGCGCTGATGGGCGATACTTCGGATAATATTCCGGGCGTGCCATCGATCGGTGAAAAGACGGCAACCAGCCTGATTACCACCTACGGAAGCATTGAGAATGCGTATGCACACATTGATGAGGTAAAGCCGCCGCGCGCACAGAAAGCGCTTCGGGAGCATTATGACATGGCGCAGATGAGCAAGGATCTGGCAACGATCCGCATCAATTGCGAGATTGGTTTTTCGCTGGAGGAGGCGAAGCTGGATTCGCTTTACACGCCGGAGGCATATCAGTATATGAAGCAGCTGGAATTTAAGTCCATTCTGCAGAAATTTGGTGAGGACGCCTTTGCGTCATCAGAAATGGAAAAATCTTTCCGTTTGGTAAATGATTTTGGCGAGGCACAGGTGATTTTTGACCGTGCACAGCGCGCGGAGGAGATCGGAGCGCAGCTGGTGATTGAAAAAGAAGAGGTTGTGGCACTGGCACTCTGCCTGGACGGGACATCGATCTATGCGATCCCGGCAGTTGGATTTCTGACCGGACAGTATCTGGCGGAGGAGCTGGAACGCCTGATGGAGGTGGTTCCGTCTGTGACGGTTCTGGATCTCAAGATCCAGCTTCCATTTCTTAAAAATCATAGCCGCCGGATCGTGGACGGCATCCGGAATGCAGAAGGAAACCGTGCGGTTATGGACGCAGGCGTGGCGGCGTATCTGTTAAATCCGCTCAAGGATACCTATGGATATGATGACCTGGCGCGTGATTACCTGGATATGACCGTGCCGTCACAGGTCGATTTGCTTGGAAAAACGGCGCTGTCGGATGCATTTGAGACAATGCCGGAGAAAGCGTTGAATTGTGTCTGCTACATGGCATATACGGCGTGGAAATCGCGGGAAATCCTGCTGGGGCAGCTTCGAAGACATGGAATGCTGCATCTCTTTTATGAGATAGAGATGCCGGTTATTTACAGCCTCTACCATATGGAAGAGGAAGGTATTCAGGTGCGCCGGGAGGAATTGAAAGCCTACGGCGAACGCCTCCAGACGCAGGTAGAGAAACTGGAGCAGGAGATTTACGCCGAGACGGGCTGTGAATTTAATATTAATTCCCCGAAGCAGCTGGGTGAGGTTTTATTTGAAAAAATGTCCCTGCCGGGCGGCAAAAAGACGAAGACCGGCTATTCGACGGCGGCGGATGTGCTGGAAAAACTGGCGCCGGAGTATCCGGTTGTGCGGAAAGTATTAGACTATCGCCAGGTGGCGAAACTCAAATCGACCTATGCGGACGGGCTGGGTGCATTTATCCGGGAGGACGGACGAATCCACGGAACCTTTAACCAGACGATCACAGCGACAGGACGTATCAGCAGTACAGAGCCGAACCTGCAGAACATTCCGGTGCGTATGGAGCTGGGACGCGAGATCCGGAAGCTGTTTGTACCACGCGAGGGCTGTGTGCTGGTTGACGCTGATTATTCCCAGATTGAGCTGCGTGTGCTGGCGCATATGTCGAATGACAAGAACCTCATCCAGGCATACCGGCAGGCGGAGGACATCCACGCGATCACGGCGTCGCAGGTATTCCATGTGCCGCTTGAGGAAGTGACACCGCAGCTTCGCCGCAATGCAAAAGCAGTCAATTTCGGTATCGTATATGGTATCAGCGCGTTTGGGCTGGGCGAAGATCTCGGTATTTCCCGCAAGGAAGCGACCGAGTACATTGAGCGTTACTTTGAAACCTACCCGGATGTCAAACGTTTCCTCGATGGTCTGGTAAAAACGGGCAGGAAATACGGCGAGGTCAAGACTATGTATGGGCGTGTGAGACCGATTCCGGAGCTGAAATCCGGCAATTTTATGCAGCGTTCGTTCGGTGAGCGTGTGGCGATGAATTCCCCGATTCAGGGAACTGCAGCCGACATTATCAAGATTGCGATGATCCGCGTCGATCAACGCCTGCGCCGCGAAGGACTGCGTTCCCGCATTGTCCTCCAAGTGCACGATGAACTCCTGATTGAAACCTGGAAAGAAGAGCTGGAACAGGTGCAGTCGATTCTGGCGACGGAGATGAAACGTGCGGCGCAGCTGCAGGTGGAGCTGGAAATCGATATGAAGATGGGAAATTCGTGGTTTGAAACGAAATAATGGAAAGGTACAGATAAACATGAAGATAATCAGTATTACCGGAGGCGTTGGTTCCGGTAAGAGTGAGATCCTGCGTGTGCTGCAGGAGGAATTTGACGCGGAAATTATTAAGGCAGATGAAGTGGCTCACCAGCTCATGGAGCCGGGTAAGAAAGGCTATCAGCATGTGGTAGAGGCGCTGGGTGATTCCTTTTTAAATAAGGACGGCAGCATTGACCGCAAAAAGCTGGCGGCGCTTATTTTCCAGAATAAAGAGGCGGTGGAGACGATGAACGCCATCATCCACCCGATGGCGTGGGAGGAGATCCGCTATGCGATCAACCATTCCGACAAGGAGATCATCGTTGTGGAGGCAGCTCTCTATGATGACGACCACAATGCGATGTTTGATGAAATCTGGTATGTATACACATCGGTGGAGAACCGCATCAAGCGTCTGATGGCAAGCCGCGGCTACAGCGAGGAAAAATGCCGGAGCATCATGGCAAATCAGGCATCCGAGGACGATTACCGGAGTTTTGCGACGCGTGTGCTGGACAACAACGGTGGGATTGAGGATATTCGGAAGCAGATAGCGTCATTTTTAGGAAAAGAGGATTAGGATACATATGCGGATGGTTAGTATTGCCAGCGGCAGCAGCGGGAATTGTATTTATATAGGAAGCGACAACACCCACGTTCTGGTGGATGCGGGGATCAGCAACAAGCGTATTGAGATGGGGTTAAATGACCTGGGGCTGAATGCGCGGGAACTGGATGGAATTCTCATCACGCATGAACATTCCGACCATATCAAAGGGCTCGGCGTGTTGGCGCGCAAATATGGCACACCTATTTACAGCACAAAAGAGACATTAGAGGAAATTCAGGATTCCAAGAGTCTTGGCGAGATTCCGGAAGATCTGATGCACCCGATTACGCCGGATGTTGATTTTATGGTAGGAGATCTGGAAGTCAAACCGTTCCGGATCGACCATGATGCAGCGAATCCTGTTGCCTACCGGGTTCAGAATGAAAAAAGATCGGTGGCGGTGGCGACGGATATGGGGCATTATTCCCAGTACATCATTGACCATCTGCAGGGGCTGGATGCGATTTTGCTGGAAGCCAACCACGATGTCAAAATGCTGGAGGCAGGACCGTATCCGTATTACCTGAAGCGTCGTATCTTAGGCGATTACGGACACCTTTCCAATGAAAATGCGGGGCGGCTTTTAAGTTCCATTCTGCATGACAATTTGAAGCATATTTTCCTGGGGCATCTGAGTAAGGAAAATAATTACGAAGAGCTGGCATATGAGACGGTGCGTCTGGAGATCACAGAGGGAGATACGCCGTATAAGGCGAATGATTTCCCGATCACAGTGGCAAAACGCGATGCAGTGTCGCAGATTGTGACGGTGTAGAAGACGTAAAAGTATTAAAATTGGTTATACAAAGTCTGAAAACAAGCCAGAAGATATATTTGGGGTTATGGCTTGGAGACATGGACAAACGTGTGGGGTTGACAGAAATATCGTTACTGTACACGCATACGTGTCCAGTAACGGAATATCATTTTAGGTGTAAAAGTCAGCAGCCGGATGGCAGTTGAGTTTTTATAGAAATTAGTAAGTCATAAAAACATTTCCGCCATAGGACGGAGAGCACACAGGAGGATGAAAGCTATGAGTAAGATTATTATTACTATCGTTGGACAGGACCGCGTCGGTATCGTTGCAAAAACGTGTAATTATCTGGCTGACCACAACATGAACATTCTTGACATCACGCAGACGATCCTGCAGGAATATTTCAATATGATGATGATCGTGGATATTTCCGGTTCCAAGACATCCTTTGATGATATGGCGCATGAGCTGGACAAGCTGGGACAGGAGATCGGCGTAAAGATTCTCTGTCAGAGAGAAGAGATTTTTACCAGTATGCACAGAATCTAAGCAAATATTTTCAGAAAGGACGTAAAACCAATGATTAACATGCAGGAAGTTCTGGAAACTAATAACATGATCGCGCATGAAAAACTGGATGTGCGGACGATCACGATGGGTATCAGCCTCTTAGACTGTGTGGACAGTGATCTGGCGAAGATGAATGAGAAGATCTACAATAAGATTACAACTTATGCGAAAGATCTTGTATCGACCGGCGATGCCATCGGACGTGAATTTGGGGTTCCGATCGTCAATAAACGTATCTCGGTTACTCCGATCGCGCTGGTAGGTGGAAGTGCCTGCAAGAAGAGCGAGGATTTTGTAGAGATTGCGAAAACACTTGATAAGGCAGCGAAAGAAGTGGGCGTCAACTTTATCGGAGGCTATTCCGCATTGGTTTCCAAGGGAATGACACCGGCGGAAGAGCTTCTGATCCGCTCGATCCCGCAGGCACTTGCCTGCACCGACCGTGTGTGCAGCTCCATCAATGTCGGTTCTACCAAGACAGGTCTTAACATGGATGCGGTCCGTCTGATGGGCGAGATGGTTGTGGCAACCGCAGAGGCAACGAAGGACAATGATTCCCTCGGCTGTGCGAAGCTGGTTGTATTCTGCAACGCGCCGGATGATAACCCGTTCATGGCAGGTGCATTCCATGGCGTGACTGAGGCGGATGCGATCATCAACGTCGGCGTCAGCGGTCCGGGAGTTGTAAAGACGGCTCTGGAAAAGGTACGTGGCGAGAACTTTGAGGTGCTGTGTGAGACGATCAAGAAGACGGCGTTCAAGATCACCCGTGTTGGACAGCTGGTAGCACAGGAGGCGTCCAAACGTCTGGGCGTTCCGTTTGGCATCATTGATCTGTCGCTGGCACCGACTCCGGCAGTCGGAGACAGTGTGGCGGAGATTCTGGAAGAGATCGGCTTAGAGCGCAGCGGTGCCCCGGGTACAACAGCAGCGCTGGCAATGTTAAATGATCAGGTTAAGAAGGGCGGCATCATGGCGTCCTCCTATGTTGGCGGACTCAGTGGTGCGTTTATTCCGGTCAGCGAGGATCAGGGCATGATCGATGCAGTTTCTGAGGGTGCGCTTACGATTGAGAAGCTGGAAGCAATGACCTGTGTCTGCTCTGTAGGTCTTGATATGATTGCGATCCCAGGCGATACGAAAGCGACCACGATCGCCGGTATCATCGCGGACGAGGCGGCAATCGGCATGATCAACCAGAAGACAACGGCAGTCCGCCTGATTCCGGTCATCGGAAAAACAGTGGGCGATACGGCAGAGTTCGGCGGTCTGCTTGGCTATGCGCCGATCATTCCGGTCAACCGTTTCTCCTGCGACAACTTTGTCAAACGTACCGGACGTATCCCGGCACCAGTACACAGCTTTAAGAACTAATAGGAGTTTCATATGGATAAATCACAGGAACTGAGAGAGGTGCTTCTGCGGTATCTCGATGCCGATCTGGAGCGAATCATTTTCAGCAACCCGAGAACCCGTGAATCCTATCTGAAATTAACCGTGCGTCCTCTGCTTCTGCGGGGGGCGCTTGCTTTTCAGACGGAAGAATTTACGGAAAAACAGGCATTTCAGAAAAATCAGAACGCAGAAAAGACCGCCGAGTACCTGCTCGGAGAACTGGAAAACCGTTACCGCAATGCGGAGATCGCGTCGCTTCACGGGATTGTCAATATTCTGATCAGTAAGAAGGGGACAGTGACGATCAAAGAGAAGAAGGTGGGGGTTAAAAGGGCAGAGAATCGGACAGTATCGGTGGCAGCAGGTGATGTGCAGAAAGCTGGAAAGCAGATGCCGGCGAAGAGCCATGCAGATGTGAAAGAAAATTCGCTCGAAAAATCGGGTCAGAGTCAGTCAAGTCACGAAAACAGAAAGATGCAGAGAAGTGCTAAAATACAGGGAAATGGTAAACTGCAGAGCAATGCGAAACAGCAGAAAAATGCCGGAACAGGACTGTCGGCTGGCATGGATGCCGCAGCGTTTTCAGAACGTCTGGCTTCGTTATCCCATAACCGTACTAAAAAATACGTCCTTCAGGAAGGCGTCCCAGTCCCATTTCTGGTAGATCTCGGTGTCATGACGGCAGAAGGCAAAGTTGTGAAATCCCGCTACGACAAATTTCGCCAGATCAACCGTTTCCTGGAATTTATTGAGGATGTACTTCCGAATCTCGATCCGAACCGGACGAATACGATCATTGATTTCGGATGCGGGAAATCATATCTGACGTTTGCGATGTATTACTATCTGCATGTACTGAAAAAATATTCGATCCGTGTCATCGGTCTGGATTTGAAAAAAGATGTCATTGCGCTTTGCAACCGCCTGAGCAAGAAGTTTGGATTTGAGAACCTGACCTTCCTGCACGGCGACATCGCCGGATATGAGGGCGTCGATCAGGTCGATATGGTCGTGACGCTGCACGCCTGTGATACAGCGACCGATTATGCGCTGGCAAAAGCGGTCAAATGGGGCGCAAAAGTCATTCTTTCCGTTCCATGCTGTCAGCATGAGATTAACAAGCAGATTCAGAACGACCTTCTGTCGCCGGTTTTACAGTACGGCCTTCTGAAAGAACGTATGTCGGCGCTTCTGACCGACGGAATCCGTGGGCAGCTCCTCGAAATGTCCGGCTACCGGACGCAGATTCTCGAATTCATCGACATGGAACACACACCGAAAAACATCATGATCCGTGCGATCCGCCAGGGCAAGAAAGCAGACGGGGCGGCATTAGAGACAATGATGAAGGAATTGCATGTGAAGCCGACGTTGTATGGGTTGTTGGTGGGGGAAGAGGCGTAGGAAATTTAGAAAGCACTTTTATGGGGGTTGATAATGCTGGACAGTTATAGCTGATAAAACCTCTTCGCAAATTCCAAAAACACCCCGCCTTCCTCCGCCATATACTTAACCGGTGAATACACCAGATAGAGTTTCCGGAGAAAGGCAGCTTCCCCAAGCGGAAAGAGAAGCAGTTTCCCCTGCCGTGCGTCTGCCTGCACAGTTGCTTTTGAGAGAATGGAGATGCCCATTCCCAGCATGATACATTGCTTGAGGGCGGCGGCATCGTCCATCACGGCAATAACATTTAAATCATCGAGTGAAAGCCCTTTATTTTTCAGGAAATAAAGGGTTTCCTGTTTTGTGCCGGAATTATCTTCCCGGAGCAGAAACGGTTCTTTTAAGAGGGCATCCAGCGGTGATGGAATAGACTGGTAAGCCTGATAATGCGGTGTGGCGGGGGCAGCGATCACAAGCTCATCGGAGGCAAAGGGGAGAAATTCGCAGGAGGTGTCCGAGGTAGTAGTTCCGACCAGACCGATGTCGCAGATGCCGTCATCCACCTTATGTACAACGTCCAGGCTGTCTGAGCAGGAGGCATAGACACGGATATCAGGATGAACTGCGTGATAAGCGCTTAAAAGTTCCGGCAGAAAATAAAGGGACGGAACGGAGGATGCGCCGATCCGAAGCTGCGGTTTCGTCTCGTTGGCGAGTTCCACGATTGCTTTCTGCTGCAGGGTCAGAATCTCCGTGGCATAGGAATATAATTTTGTCCCGGCAGGAGTCAGGGAGAGCGATTTGGTGGTGCGCTTTAAAAGCTGGGTGTGAAATTCCTCCTCCAGACTGCGGATGTGGGCGCTGACAGTCGGCTGTGAGATGTACAGCTTCTGGGCGGCAAGCGAAAAACTCTGATATTTGACGGTGTACACGAAAGCTTCTAATTGGCGGATGTCCATATATTTAAAATCCTTTCTATAGATAAAATCAATTTTTAATGATTCTGTGATAAAATCCAAAATTAAAATGAATAGTAGACAGGTGAAAACAATCTCTAAAGAAGAGTGTAGCTTTATTTATTGAAAATATCAATAAGTTTATAGCAAATATCAATATAAACGATTTTACCATAAAAATACAGGATGTTATACTTGTCTGCGGAAAGTATGGATAGATCCATGAAATGTACGCGCTTGAAATTTTTCTTGTTTGATTTTGTGAGATGATTTTTTTGCCAGATGCACTCAAATTTCTGATATGTATTGATGAAATGCGAGTGTGGTGCGTGAAATCACCCACAATGACGAGGGTGAGAAAAACTTTAAGAGTACATGAAATAAAAAAGGAGGCAGGTATGAAAGTATTTGACAAGACATGGAAGCTGGCAGTGGCAGGCGCGCTTGTGGGTGTGCTGGCAGCATTGCTGGCGTATTTTGGAAATCCGGCCAATATGGCGATCTGTATTGCGTGCTTCGTACGTGATACGGCGGGCGCGCTGAAACTTCACTCAGCAGCACCGGTTCAGTATTTCCGTCCGGAGATTGTAGGATTTGCAGTGGGAGCATTTGCAATCTCACTGGTGACGAACGAGTATAGGGCGACAGCAGGTTCTTCACCGATGATCCGCTTTGTTCTGGGTGCGATCATGGTAATTGGCGCGCTGGTATTCTTAGGGTGTCCGCTGCGTATGGTTCTGCGTATGGCAGCCGGTGACCTGAATGCGTATGTAGCGCTGGTTGGATTTGCAGGCGGTATTGCAACTGGTTCGTTCTTCCTGAAAAAGGGATTTTCGCTGGGCAGAGCGTATGAGACGCAGAAATCAAGCGGATATGTGCTTCCGGTGCTCCTTCTGGCGCTTTTTATCATTGGAGCAGTAACAGGCGTATACGCAGCCAGCACGGAAGGACCGGGAAGCAAGCACGCACCGGTTCTGATTTCCCTGGTTGCGGCTCTCCTGATTGGTGCATTGGCACAGAAGAGCCGTATGTGTTTTGCAGGTAGCATCCGTGATGTGATTCTGATGAAAAACTTTGATCTGCTCAGCATTATCGGTGCACTGTTTGCAGTCATGCTGATTTTTAACCTTGCAACTGGCAATTTCCATTTGAGCTTTTCCGGTCAGCCGATCGCGCACTCCCAGCATCTCTGGAATATTCTGGGTATGTATGCCGTTGGATTTGCAGCCGTTCTGGCTGGCGGATGCCCGCTGCGTCAGATCATTCTGGCAGGGCAGGGCTCCTCGGACAGTGCGGTAACCTTTCTGGGAATGCTGTTAGGGGCGGCACTTGCACACAATTTTAACCTGGTTGGTGCGGCAGCAAAAGCGGCAACCGAGACAGAGGCAGCCGTTTTGGGTGGTCCGGCGATGCCGGGCAAAATTGCCGTAATTGTATGTATTGCCCTGTTATTCGTGATTGCAGCGGCAAATATGAAACGTAGAAAGAAATAAAGAAAAGAGGAAACGGAAAATGTCAGATTTTGTTGAGGTAGATGTGCGGGGACTCTCCTGTCCGGAACCGGTTTTGATGGTGATGGATGCGATGGATGAACATCCGGGAAAACAGATCCGTGTGCTTGGCGATGAGGCACACACCCGGACGAATATTGAGCGCACGTTGGAGTATCATGGAAAAGAGGGGCACACCAAGGTGCTGGAAAACGGCTGTTTCACCATTACCTTTGAAGCGTGATGCTGCTCTGGAATATTAAATAGGTGGAAATGATGAGGCAGAAACGGGAATATCGGATTTTTACCTTTCACACGACGGCTGCGGCGATGGAGATGGAGGCATTCTGCCGGGAACAGGGAATCAGAGGGCGCCTGGTGCCTGTCCCACGCGAACTCTCAGCAGGCTGTGGAATTGCCTGGCGGATGGAACCGGCGGAATATGAACAGTTTCAAGGAGTGATTGCGGAGAGCCAGATTGAGATCGAGCAGAGCTGTGTGATGATGAATTAAACAAAATGTTATGTTAGAGCAGATATCATAGAAAAAGTATATAGGAAAAAGCGGCGGTATCGGCAGCAGCGAGACATTCAAAAAAGAATGGAGCGCTGACAGTGTGATACCGCTGCTTTTTGGTGTGTAAATCGAGGTCAGAATGAGGTCATTGAGGTCAGAAATCAAATCATGACCTCGATGACCTCATTTGTGACCTCGATGATCCCAATATTTTGAAATATTATTCTCTCGCCTTCGCCTCATCCAGCAGCCGTGCAATCTCCCCGCGCACCAGCGAGAATGCAACCTCATTCCGCCCGCTGTTGGTAACCACATCCGCATAGGCGCGGGTCGGTTCTACAAAGAGGGCATGCATCGGTTTGACGGTGGTCAGGTATTGATCGATGATGTTTTCGATATCGCGTCCGCGCTCTTTCGTGTCACGTAAGATTCGGAGGAGGATGCGCTCGTCGGCGTCGGCATCGACGAAAATGCGGATGTCGAGCAGATTGCGGAGTGCTTCGTCATAGAGAACGAGAATGCCCTCCAACAGGATAACCGGGCGCGGCTCGATGTGAATGGTTGCTTCGGCGCGGTTGTGGTTGGCGTAGTTGTAGGTTGGACAGTCGATTGCCTCCCAGTTTTTCAGTTTGTTGAGATGCTCAAGAAGCAGCTCCGTCTCAAATGCATCCGGGTGGTCGTAGTTCAGCTTTTTGCGCTGTTCAAATGGCATATCGTCGTGGGCGCGGTAGTAGTTGTCGTGGTAAAGCACGGTCACCTGATCACCAAATGCGTCTTTCAGACGGTTTGTAAAAGTGGATTTTCCTGAACCAGTTCCTCCGGCAATTCCGATGATAATAGGTGATTTTCTATTCACTGTGGTTTCCTCCATTTGTAAGTTTTATCTCAGTCGAGAAGAGTCCCACCTCTTTAGGTGGCGAGTAATAGCAAATTTGTCTCAGTGGGAGGTGGGTCTCCGACTGAGATAAACGCTCCGCGGGGATGCGCAGTGATTCTGTATGGAATATGTCAGCTTCGCTGACCAGAATCACGCGCCAAGTCTCACGGACGTTCGACTTGAAAACTGGTTCATTTTTATACAAAAACCAGTCCTTCTGTATATTCATTTTGAAATACGCCGCTGCGCTTCATCCGCACCGTCTGGTATAAATGCGAGGCGTACACCTCTTGATCCAGCAGCGCGAGCGCCGACGGGGAGAGGTTCTGGGCGGCATCTGCCATTTTAGTGATGAGGGGGATGCTGCTTTTTTTATGCAGACAGGAGAGCAGAGGGCTGCTCTGCCTGCGAAAACCGAGAATCCGTGCATAGAGTGCATAGCCCTCGTCCTTCCACCGGGAAATATCTTCCTCGCGCATACCGAGTACCAGATGCAGAAGCGCACGGCTGACACGCGTGTAGGTAAGCTGGCGCGTCTTTAATGCCTGAATCCGTTCTTCAAAAGAGAGAGGAAAGTAAGGTGGTTTTGCAAGGCGGGCGGCAAGCTCCGGGGAGAGATCTGCGATAGAAAATGTCGCCTGCAGCTGTAAAACAGCAGCATTCAAAAGCTCTGAAAAATCATCCACAAAAACTGGAACCGCACCTGTATATGCGGGATGTGTTACGGCTGGCAAGTGAGATGCCAGAATATCGAGCAAATCTTTGTCTTTTGAAAGTGAGTTTCGAATTATCCCGCGAATTGCCGAAGCCGATGGAAAGTTAGCATCTGCCAGTGTATCTTCATGATACCCGCTTCCCTCCCGCGAAATCGTATAAAATTCCATCGGGCTGTGCAGATCTTCCGCCGCCCGCAGATATTCAATCCCAAGGATATTATTAGGGGAGTTTAAAATGGAAGACCATATATGAGAGTTCGACACATCTGTATTTGTGTGAAAATCTTCCACATTTTCAACTCTTGTCCCGCCCGCCTGTGTTTCTCCCAGCGCCTTCGCCCGTGCCTGCGGATAAGTCAGTCCCGCCTTCAACCCTTTCCGCAGCCGTTCCTGAAATTCCGCCGATTCATGATTCAGCGCATAAGCAGCCTGCTTAAGGATTTCAATCTGCCCGCATTCACTGCCGAACACAACGGCATCCACACCGATCGCCGACAGAAGCGCGACTCCATAGGCGGCAAATTCATGCGCCGAGGCGGTAGAAAAAGCGACCGGCATCTCAAGTACCAGGTCGGCACCGGCGAGAAGAGCGGCTTTTGTACGACGGTACTTATCAAAGATGGCGGGTTCGCCGCGCTGGACGAAGCTGCCGCTCATCAGGACGACACAGTAGTCCGCGCCGGTCAGTTCCCTTGCCTGCTGCATATGATACAGATGTCCGGCATGGAACGGGTTATATTCGGTAATTAAACCAACGATTTTCATAAATTTCAATCCTGTTTTTTGCATTTTTGCGAGGAATTTTGTAGCAGCCTATTTATAATAGAAATAAAAATAAAAGACTGTTGCTGTTGCGGCAGAAAAATCTGTAAAAAATAGCAGCCATTTTCTGCTTCATTTACATTATATAGTGGAAGTGCGGGAGCGTAAAGGAAAAATTATAGTGCATCTTGTTAAAAATTTAATTAATCAAAAATTTGAAAATCGCTCTTGTATACAATAAACAACTGGTATATAATGTTAGCAGTAATAGACACACACTTATGAAAGGGGTTTTATAACCATGGCATTTATTGACAAGATTAAGGAAAGAGCAAAAGCAGACAAGAAAACCATCGTTCTTCCAGAGTCAATGGACAAGAGAACATACGAGGCAGCTGAGAAAATTCTGAAAGAGGGTATCGCAAATCTGATCATCATCGGTACTCCGGAAGAGATTGAGAAAAACGGCAAAGGCTTCGACATTTCCGGTGCCACCATCGTTGACCCGTACAATGATCCGAATAAGCAGAAATACATCGACAAGTTCGTTGAATTAAGAGGCAAAAAAGGTGTTACTCCGGAAGTCGCAAAAGAGCAGATGGAGAAAGACTATATGTACTATGCTTGCCTGATGTGCAAGTGCGGCGATGCTGACGGCGCTGTATCTGGTGCATGCCATTCTACCGGCAACACCATTCGTCCGGCTCTGCAGCTTCTGAAGACCAAACCGGGTATCAGCTCTGTATCTGGCTTCTTCCTGATGGAAGTTCCGGATTGCGAGTTCGGTGAGAACGGTCTGTTCGTATTCGCTGACTGTGCAGTAAACACTGACTTCGATTCCAACAAGCTGGCTGAGATCGCTGGTCTGTCCGCAGAGAGCTTCAAGATGCTGGTTGGCGCAGAGCCGAAGGTAGCTATGCTGTCCTATTCTTCTATGGGTTCCGCTAAACATGATGATGTTACCAAGGTAGCAGATGCAGTTAAGATCGCTCATGAGAAGTTCCCGGAACTGAAACTGGATGGCGAGCTTCAGCTTGATGCAGCACTGGTTCCGTCTGTAGGCGAGGCTAAGGCACCGGGCAGCTCCGTAGCTGGACATGCTAACACCTTAGTATTCCCGTCCCTGGAAGCAGGCAACATTGGTTACAAACTGGTTCAGAGACTTGCAAAAGCTGGCGCTTATGGTCCGGTTCTTCAGGGTCTGTCCATGCCGGTAAACGATCTGTCCAGAGGATGCTTCGCAGACGATATCGTAGGCGTAGTAGCTATCACAGCTGTACAGGCTCAGCAGGCATAATTAATATTAATTGGAATCAAATGGATGGAGAACTGGCACCGCGTCAGAGAATCTTAAATCCGTTTAATTAAGAATTAAAAGTGATAATTACAGTTCAGCCCGGTATTCATACATAATCCTGCAGTTCACAACAGGGCAGTGCAGACGTTTTTGCAGATGCTTCCGTGTGAACCGCATATAGAGAGAATACCTGCGGCTGAATTGTGATGTTATAAAGAAAGGAATCTATTACCATGAATATTTTAGTTATTAACTGCGGAAGTTCTTCCTTAAAGTATCAGTTAATCAACTCTGAGACAGAGGGCGTTCTGGCTAAGGGTCTTTGCGAGAGAATCGGCATCGACGGTATGCTGACTTACCAGCCGGAGGGCGGTGAAAAAGAGAAATCTGAGATCGCTATGCCGACCCATACAGAGGCTATCAACGCAGTTCTGGCAGCCCTGACTAACGAGAAGAGCGGCGTTATTAAGAGCCTGTCTGAGGTAGGTGCAGTTGGACATCGTGTCGTACACGGCGGCGAGAAATTTACTTCTTCCTGCTTAATCAACGACGAGTCCATGAAAGCGATCGAAGAGTGCAACGATCTGGCACCGCTTCACAACCCGGCAAACCTGATCGGTATCCGTGCCTGCCAGGAACTTATGCCAGGCGTACCGATGGTAGCTGTATTTGATACCGCTTTTCATCAGACCATGCCGGATGTTGCTTACACCTACGGTATTCCGTATGAATACTATGAGAAATACAAAGTTAGACGTTACGGCTTCCACGGTACTTCCCACAGCTACGTATCTAAGAGAACCGCTGAGATCGTTGGAAAACCGTATGATCAGATGAAGATCATCGTTTGCCACCTGGGTAACGGTGCCAGCATCTCCGCTGTAAACTGCGGCAAATCCGTAGACACCAGCATGGGTCTGACCCCACTGGAAGGTCTGGTTATGGGTACACGTTCTGGTGACCTCGATCCGGCTATCATTGATTTCGTAGGTAAAAAAGAAGGTCTGTCCCTGGATGAGATGAACGAAGTCCTGAATAAGAAATCCGGTATGCTCGGTATCTCCGGCGTATCCAGCGATGGTCGTGATCTGGAAGCAGCAGCTGAGACTGGCAACAAGAGAGCACAGCTGGCCCTGGACGTATTCGATTACCGCGTAATCAAATATATCGGTGCATACGCAGCAGCTATGAACGGTGTAGATGCAATCGCATTTACCGCTGGTATCGGCGAGAACAACATCAAGATGAGAAAAGATGTTTGCAGCAGCCTGACCTACTTAGGCGTTAAACTGGATGAGGAGAAGAACAACGTAAGAGGTGAGGAGAGAATCATCTCTGCTGACGACTCCAAGGTTCAGGTTCTCCTGGTTCCGACCAACGAAGAGCTGGCTATCGCCCGCGAGACTCTTGCACTGGTAAAATAATTAAATATGAATTAAAATTTGCAAAAATATGTAAAATTAATCATTGACAAACGCGCTCGACCTTTGTATAATATCAAAGTGCGTATTAGGAGATTAGTATGCTGATTCATTTATCGGAACTTTTTAACTGCGAGGGTAGAAAGAAAGTCTATACAGTCGAGACTGCGCTGGACTCTGTTGATTTTGACGGAGAGACGTTTCAGATTGAGAAGGCTGAGCCTTTTGAACTGGAACTGACGGCTAAGACACGGCATAAGTATACGATGAGTGGTCATGCGACGCTGACGGTGGGAGGTCACTGTGCGCGTTGTCTGGAGCCAGTATCTTTCGACTGCGAACTGGATTTTGGACGAGAGTTTGAGGTGCAGGACGGTCAGGAGGAGAGTTTAGATGATGAACCCTTTATGAAGGGGTACAATCTGGATGTAGACCAGTTGGTTTGCAACGAACTGCTACTGAGCTTGCCTATGAAAGTCCTGTGCAGAGAAGACTGCAAGGGGATTTGCAATAGATGTGGTACAAATCTTAATCTTCGGACTTGTACCTGTGACACTAGGTCGCTCGATCCAAGGATGTCGGTTATCCAGGAGATATTCAATGAATTTAAGGAGGTGTAACCATGTCTATCTGTCCTAAGAACAAATCTTCCAAAGCAAGAAGAGACAGCCGCAGAGCTAACTGGAAAATGAGTGCTCCGAACTTAGTAAAGTGCAGCAAGTGCGGTGCTCTGATGATGCCTCACAGAGTGTGCAAAGCTTGCGGAAGCTACAACAAGAAAGAAATCGTTAAAGTAGAAGACTAAGCTACAAGTATTGAAAAATAAGGGGTTAAGCGATTTTTGCTTAACCCATTTTTCGCATTTTAGCCCATTTTTAGCCCATTTCAAGAGGGTGTTTAACAGGTGTTTTTGGGTAGATTTTAGCAACTATAACTTATGGCTTATAAAATGTGGTCAAAAACAGGAGAGATTATTAATTTGCAACAATCTCTCCATTTTTTATATTTCGTGAATATTATCAAATCTGTGATTTTTATTAGTAAAAATGTAAAAAATGGGGATAGAAGAGCATTAAGCTCAACTATCCCTATAAGAATGTTATTTAACAAAGTATTTTATGTACTGTTATTTGTTATTTAACTTTTACTAGCGAAAGTCATATATGTGCCTCCTGTAAATGAAAATATATTTCTAATTACAGGGGCCGCTCTCGCTACTTCTGAAAAAGATCAATAGCGAGAGCGGTCGCATATTTTGACATTTTTGTCAAGTATCAATTTAAAAATATGTTAGACTCCTATAGGGGATTTAACGCTAAAGCTTAACTTACTGACATTGGTTCATGGGTAGGCACTTTTGGAACCGAAAGTGCCGTAAGAAAACGTGGTGGCAG